>Ga0310691_10000140_pt1 | contig 143720 bp, 123 predicted proteins | sample 176DNAGHGlowgp2_FD_203887 | JGI IMG/M metagenome (GOLD analysis project Ga0310691, IMG submission 203887) | Sheep rumen microbial communities from Palmerston North, Manawatu-Wanganui, New Zealand - 1766 DNA GHGlow gp2 (v2) (version 2) | ecosystem: Host-associated > Mammals > Digestive system... | reverse complement strand
GAAAGAAAAAATGTAGTTATCATATGTGTGTGATTTATACTAACTGGCGTTTATCCCAAGGGATTGAATATATCCATGCCGAAAGCAGAGGTGAAAGCATTCGCTTTTTTGAGGTTCTCTGCGGTGTCGAGTTGGACACCCTGGGCATGCGGGGACATTAGAAGGATACGGTCAGAGAGCGCGAGTGCCAAATCTAATTCGTGAGTAGAGATAAGCACCGTTTTGCCTTGTTCGTGCGCCAGTTGGCGTAAGAGCCGTAATATCAATATTCTATGTGGCAAATCCAGGTGTGCCGTAGGTTCGTCAAGCAGGATGATAGGAGTCTGCTGTGCGAGCGCTTTGGCGATTAATATACGCTGCTTCTCACCATCGGAATGGGCGTTGAAGAATGATGAAAGGTGACAGGTGACAGGAGAATGGAATCCCACCTGCTGTAACGACTCGGTGATGATGCGTTCATCTTCTTCCGTCAGTCCGCCAAGGAAAGAAGTGTACGGATAACGGCCCATGGCCACCACGTCATGCACGGTGGTATTATCCATCGAAAGGCGCTCAGTAAGAACGAGTGCCACACTCTTTTCCGGTCTGTATTCTGTATTCTGTATTCTGTATTCTCCTTCTAATGGTGGTTGGAGACCTGCGAGCGTGCGGAGAAGGGTTGACTTTCCACAGCCGTTGGGACCGAGCATGCAGACCATCTCACCCTCATGGAGTGAGAAATCCAAATCGGTCTGTACGCTGTATTCTGTACTCTGTACTTTGTACCCGATCGTCAGTTTATTCGTAGAAATAGATACGCTGGACACGGCGGGAGACGGATGTTAAGATTTCGTATGTGATGGTACCTAATTTGGCGGCAAGTTCTTCAAGCGGCATATGTTCTCCGAACACTTCGGCTATATCTCCTGGACGGGCGTCAGCGCCGGTTACATCAATCATAGCCTGGTCCATGCAGACGTTTCCGACCACGGGGCAACGCTTTCCGCGCACCCACACTTCGCCGCCGTAATTGGAGAAACGACGGTCAAAACCATCGGCATAACCGATTGGGATGACAGCAATAGTGCGGTCTTCCGTCAGTTGGGTATGACGTCCGTAACCGATGGTCTCGCCGGCTTTGACCGTTTTGACGGATAGGATAGTCGTTTCGAGTGTACACACGTTGCGCAGTTGGGCGCCCGCGAAAGAGAAGCCGTAAAGACCGATACCGAGGCGGCACATATCAAATTGATATTGCGGGAAACGCTCAATGCCGGCGGAGTTACAGATGTGCTTGAGAATCCTGACTTCTGATTCCTGACTCCTGACTCCTCTAATCAACTCTTCGGCGCAAGTATCGAAATAACGGATCTGCGAGAGGGTGAAGTCGTCGAACTGCGGCTCGTCCGAACCGGCGAGATGGGAGAAGACAGAGGCTACGCGGACTGCTTTCTGGTGCGTCAGGCGGTCAATGAGCCAGGGTATATCTTCTTTATAGAAACCCAGACGATGCATACCTGAGTCTATTTTGATATGAATCGGCACGCTCTCCAGCCCCTTGGCTTCAGCGGCCGCAATAACGGTCTTAAGCGACTGATGGCTATAGACGTTCGGTTCGAGATTATTCTCAAGAATCAGATCCATTGCCGCCACTTCCGGGTCCATGATGATGATGGGGAGTGTTATCCCTGCTCGGCGCAGTTCAACTCCTTCGTCTGCCACCGCGACGGCTAAATAGTCCACGAGTCCCGAAGCCTGCAGAGCTTTGCTCACCTCAACACTTCCTGCGCCATAGGCGAAGGCTTTGACCATGCAGGTCAGTTTGGTTTCCGGTTTCAGTTTGGAGCGGAAATAACGGACGTTCTCCACGAGTGCCGAGAGGTTCACTTTGAGAACAGTCTCATGCGTCTGCTGGAGGATACGCGAAGCGATGGTCTCTTCGTCGTATCCGAGAGTGCGCATGACCGCGGCACAGGTACGCACGTTCTGATGCGTAGGGTCTTCGATAACGGCCTTCGAGTGCACAAAGAGTTTCATCTTCTCTTCGCGTTTCTGCTCAAGGGAAATAAAATTCTCGTCATGCTCATGACCGATATAGGTGATTACACCTATAGTCGGGCGAATGATGCGTTCCAATTTCTCCATCTCTCCGGGCTGCGAGATACCGGCCTCGAAGATAGCAATCGTCTTGACTCCTGACTCCTGACTCTTGACTCCCGCCAGCTGCCAAACGCTCAGAGGCACACCTATCTGGGAGTTGTAGGACTTGGGCGAACGAACGATGGTATAATCATCTTTGAGGAGTTGGTACAGCCACTCCTTGACGACGGTCTTACCATTGGAACCGGTTATGCCGATGACCGTTCCGTTGAACTGCGAGCGGACATACGCCGCAAGTGTTTGCAGCGCTGCGAGCGCATCGCCTGTAACGAACGCACGCACTCCTTTCGCCTGCAACTCCGGGATATACCTGGCACCATCGTTCTTCTCCGTTTTGATAGCAAAGAAAAGCGTTTGTTCGGCTTGCTCCTTCAGTTGACGGCTGTCCGTCAAGAGATGACGAATGTCCAGATCATCCTCTCCGGATACTTGCGCGACAGAGCCTATGACTTGTTTGATTTCCGATAGTTTCATGTGTTCATGACTTTTGCGGTGCAAAATTACAATTTTTTTTTGACATATACAAGTTTTTACAAAAAAAAGCATCCCGAAGATACTGCTTTTTTATTGCGCGCAGCCACATGGCTTTGCCATGTATCCACGCCGCAGGCGTAACAATTAGAACTTAGAACTTGTACCTTTGGTGCATTACTTCGCCAACTCTTTTACTTTTTTCTGCGCCGACCGCTGAAGCTTGATGCAGAAATAGATAAGTACAACGAAACTGAGGCTTCCGGCAATAGGATCAACCGAACCCGACATAGCTATTGCATCATAGACGCCATGCGCCAGAACGGGCAGCAGAAGCACTTTCATGGCATTGGAAGATGTATGTTCCGCAAAATGATATTTCGTGTAATAATATCCCATTATGATGGCGAACGCATAGTGTCCGGGAACGGCCAACAACGCACGCATGACTGCAACCGTCATCCATCCTTCTCCGCTCTGCAGCACATAAGCCACATTCTCTATCGCAGCAAAACCAAGGCTGACAAAAACCGCATAGACGATGCCATCAAAATGTTCGTCAAAATGCGGATTCTTACGTAGTAAGAGCCATAGGACGAAAAGTTTGGCACTCTCTTCAGGAAGCGCCGCCACGCAAAAGGCCTGAATAGTGGTTCCGAACAATGTGGTGGGGGTACCATCCACGAAAATCATATGCGCAATAAAATACTCCAGGAACGCCACAGGAACACATATCCCCACCCCGGCTAGGAAAGCGCGGATAAGCCAACCGGCCGGTTCAGGAACCGGATCTTTGTACCAGATATACAATCCCAACAAGAGGGCGGGAACCAGCGCCGCAAGAATCATAAGTGTCATAAGGAGAATGGGTTTATTTAGTTTGTTTCCGATAGTTGCATATGTTCATGACCTTTGCGACTGCAAAGATACTACAAAAATTGCATATATGCAAGAAAAGGTCCGTTTTTGAATAAAACGTTAGTTGTTCGTTATATATTCCTTAACTATTCGTTGATGGTTAACGAGGGTATCCATTACCCATCAGTAGTCCATCCATTAAAATTGTGTTTCATAATAAATAGAATTTATGATTTTGTATTTTCTTGTGGATGGTCGGGATGGTCGGAGTGATCAGAATGATGATTAGAATGATCGAGCGCTTCGCCTTTTTCGCCGCGCAGGTGTTTGAAGAAGAGGTTGACGGTCATAATGGCGATAGTGCCGAGAACGGCTTCCGCTAACATACCAAATCCGCACAAACAGCCTATGGCTGCCGCGCACCATACGGTGGCAGCAGTAGTAAGCCCTTTGATGGTATCTCCGTCTTTAAAAATGATACCTGCGCCGAGAAAACCGATACCGGAAACGACTTGAGCGATGATACGACTGTTATCTCCGCCCGTGATGCTCGGCGACATAAGTACGTACAAGGCACTACCGATAGCAATGAGTGAGATAGTACGCGTACCGACCATCTTACCATGCAGTTCGCGTTCCAGACCGATGAGGTAGCCTAAAGCCGTTGCGAGAACCAGTTTTGTTATAACCTGCAGCCAGTCGGCTTGCACATAAGCGTCAAAAATAGTGTTCATGGTATATTTTTTTCAATTGAGCGTGCAAATTTACGATTTTTTGCTGATATGTGCAAATTTATTTGCAAATATCAATTATTTGTAGTACTTTTGTCGCCGATTTTAATTTGCGTAAGTATGCGCGTACGCGTAAAACATGGAATATCAATACATCAATAAGATTGATTCGCCGGCAGACTTGAAGAAGTTGAAGGTAGAGGAACTGCCTGCGGTATGTGCGGAATTGCGGGATTTTATCATCGAGACGCTGAGCAAGAATCCCGGTCATCTGGGTTCGTCATTAGGTACGATTGAGTTGACCGTGGCGTTGCATTATGTATTTGATACGCCGAAGGACAAACTGGTCTGGGACGTAGGGCATCAGGCATATGCGCATAAGATTCTCACCGGTCGCCGTGACCGTTTCCACACCAACCGTCAATTCAAGGGTTTGAGTCCGTTTACTAACCCGGCAGAGAGTGAGTATGACGCCTTCATCGCGGGACACGCCTCTAACTCTATCTCTGCCGCGCTGGGAATCGATGTAGCTGATCGCTTTGCTGAAAGTCAAAAGTCGATGGTCGATAGTCAAAAGACCAACGTAGTAGCCATCATTGGTGACGGGGCGATGACGGGCGGTTTGGCCTTCGAGGGCTTGAACAACACATCGATGGACAAGAACAACCTGCTGATTATCCTGAACGACAACAACATGGCCATTGACCCGCTGAAGGGCGGTATAACGCAGTACCTGGTGGACCTGACGACGAGCGCAATGTACAATAAATGGCGTTGGCGTTTGTATCAAGTGGCCGCCAAACTGCATTTGGTCAACGAGCGCAAACGGCAGGCTCTTTTACGGAGGAACAACAACCTGAAAGCGATGCTGAGTAAGCAGCCGAATAATATCTTCACCGGTTTGAACATCCGCTATTTCGGTCCGACGGACGGGCATGACGTAGAAGGCTTGGTACGTATCCTGAGCGAGATAAAGAACCACCGAGGGCCGCGTGTGCTGCATATCATCACAAAAAAAGGCAAGGGATACGCGCCGGCAGAGAACGACCAGACGGTTTGGCATGCGCCGGGAGAATTCAATGTCACCACCGGCGAACGCCAGAGTGACAAATTACAAATTACAAATGACCAATTACGAACTCCTCCGCTATGGCAGGAGGTGTTCGGCGAGACGCTGCTGGAGTTGGCGAAGAAGAACGAAAAAATAGTCGGTATCACTCCTGCTATGCCGTCGGGTTGCTCGATGAGTATCATGCAGAAAGAGCTTCCCGAGCGGGTGTTCGATGTAGGTATCGCCGAAGGTCACGCCGTGACATTCAGTGCCGGTTTGGCCAAGGCGGGTATGCTGCCTTACTGCAATATCTACTCCACTTTCCTTCAGCGGGCGTACGACAATATTGTTCATGATGTGGCATTGCAGAACCAGCATGTTGTTTTCTGTATCGACCGCGCGGGCATCGTAGGCAACGATGGTGCAACACACCACGGTCTATTGGACTTGACGTACCTGCGGCCTATTCCTAACATGCAGATATGCGCACCTCGCACAGCGGAGGACCTGCGTGAAATGCTTATGTTAGCCGAGAGATTAGAGGGACCGGTGGCGATCAGGTATCCAAGAGGACGCTGTCCTTTGGAAGAACCCAGAGCCAAGAACCAAGAACCAGAAGGCTCTGTCCTGGTCCAATACGGCAAAGGCGTGAAATTGCGCGATGGAAAAGACTTTGCAGTATTGACCATAGGTGCAATTGGCACTCCGATGAGTGAAGCCATCGAAACAAGCGGTCGCAGCATCGCTCACTACGACATGCGGTGGGTCAAACCCCTGGACGAGGAGATTTTGCACGAAGTGGGCAAGAAATACAAAACCATCGTGACAGCCGAAGACGGCCTGATAGCCGGTGGCTTCGGCAGCGCGGTGCTGGAATGGATGTCCGAACACGGTTATACTCCGCGCGTCATCCGACTCGGCGTCAATGACCAGTTTGTGGAACACGGGTCCACTAAAGAATTGTATCATCTATTAAAATTAGATAAAGAAGGATTATGCGAATCGTTATTGCAGGTGCCGGTGAAGTAGGCACGCACTTGGCTAAATTGCTGAGTCGCGAAGACATGGAAATAAGTCTGCTGGACGAGCATCAGGAGCGTTTGGGCGACCTGAGCGCCAACTATGACCTGCTGACCAAAGTAGGTAATCCGACGTCTATCCACGACTTACGTGAGATTGGCGTCAAAGATTGCGACTTGTTTATCTCTGTCACTCCTCATGAGACAGAGAACATGACGGCTTGTCTGATTGCCAATTCATTAGGAGCAAAGCGCACCTTGGCTCGTATTGATAACTATGAGTATCTGTTGCCGGAGAACAAGAAATTCTTTGAGACAATGGGTCTGAACCACCTCATTTATCCGGAGGTGCTGGCGGCGAATGAGATAGAAGAGAGTCTTCGCACCAACTGGATGCGCTACCATCTGCATTTGGCTCAAGGCGCGCTGGAGTTGTGCGTAGTCAAAGTGCGTGAGAACGCAAAAGTACTCGGTCAGACTTTCTCTTCCGGCGTCTATAACCACGGCAAATACCGTATCGTAGCCATCAAACGTGAACAAGAAACGCTCATCCCTCGCGGGCAAGACACAGTGGAAATAGGCGATTTGGTGTACTGCATCTGTCCGAAAGAGAATATGGAATATATGCGTGAGGAATTAGGCAAGTCCAAACGCGAAATCAAAAACGTTATATTCTTCGGCGGCGACCGCATAGCACGCAAGGCAGCCACGGAACTGAGCGGTGAGATGAACCTCAAAATCATTGAGAAAAACCGCGATTTATGCAATATACTGAGCGAGAAAGTGCCGGACGCACTCATCATCAATGAGGACGGCAGTGACATGGATGTGCTCAAGGAGGCGGGCATTCAGGATGCGGATGCTTTTGTAGCCGTAACGGAGAGCAGCGAAGCGAATATCTTCGCATGTCTTGCCGCCAAACGGTTTGGCGTACGCAAGACTATCGCGGAGGTGGAAAACCTGGATTATATCCCAATGGCCGAGGGTTTGGATATAGGCACTGTATTGAATAAAAAGACCATCGCCGCCAGTTATATCTACCAGATGCTGCTGGATGCAAGCGTTCGCGGTGTGCATAACCTGACGAGTGCCGATGCAGAGATTGTGGAGTTCTACGCGAAAGAGGACAGCGTTATCACGCGCCATAAGGTACGCCATCTGGATTTGCCGGAAGAGGCGAACATCGGCGGTATCGTGCGTGCGGGTGAAGGTATATTGGTCAACGGCGACACGCAGATTATCGCCGGCGATTTGGTGATAGTGTTCTGCAAGAGCCATGTGATTAGACATTTAGAGCGATTCTTCAAATGACACGAACATTTAACTGGCGGTTAGTATTCAAGACGATGGGAGTGCTCACCACTCTCGAAGCACTATTCATGTTAGTGCCTACGCTGACGGCGTGGTGGTACGACGAGGCGGACATGGGGGCATGGATTGTATCAAGTGCGATAACATGGTTCAGTAGCTGGTGGATGTTAGGTGCCGGCAGACGTGCGGAGAAACGTGTAGGCGAACGTGAGGGGTATGTCATCGTTGCCGCGGTATGGGTAGTCTATTCCTTATTCGGCATGTTACCTTTCTGGTTAAGCGGTGCCCTGCCAGATCTGACGAATGCGTGGTTTGAGACGATGGCCGGTTTCACTACAACGGGTGCCACGGTCATCCGCGATGTGACCGCCATGAGCCATTCTATCCTTCTATGGCGCGCCCTGATGCAGTGGATCGGCGGTATGGGTATAATTGTGCTGAGTGTAGCCATCCTACCAATGTTTGGCTTGGGAGGCATGCAGCTCTACAGCGCAGAAGTGACGGGCGTGAGTTACGAGAAACTGAGCCCGCGAATTGCGGACACAGCCAAACATATGTGGTTGACGTACATCGGCCTGACGATTGCCCAAGGATTTCTCCTTTGGCTCTTCGGCATGGGAAAATTCGATGCCATCTGCCATTCCATGAGTACTATCTCTACCGGCGGTTTCTCTACGCGCAACGACAGTATGATTGGCGATAATGCCATTATCCAATGGATTACAGCTGTTTTTATGTTCCTGTCTGGATTGAATTTCACTCAGTTGATTTATCTATTCCGCGGCAAGCCTCAGCGCCTTTTCCGTGACGAAGAAACACGCTGGTACGCCATTGCTATCCTCGTGGCTACCTTGTTCCTGTCCTTGGGCTTATTCATCCATTATGGTATAGAGCACGACGTAAGCAAGATTGTGGAGTTGGAGAATTTCTTCGCTACCGTTGAGCGGGCGCTGCGCAAGGGCTTCTTCATGGTATGCTCAGCAATGACCAGTACCGGTTTTGCCGCGAGCGACTACATGACCTGGCCCCAACTGCTTTGGGTATTTGTGTTCTTCCTGATGTTTACTGGCGCTTCGTCTGGTTCTACCGCTGGAGGAATCAAATGGGTGCGCATCGCTATTTTTGCAAAGTCTGCTGTAGCCGAACTCAAGCGTCGTATTTATCCGAACGCCGTCATACCCGTGCGCTTCAACGGACACACCTTGCGCGAACAGACAACAAGTAATATCATGGCGTTCATGTTCTTCTACATCTCCATTATTGTGTTTGCTGTATTGGTTTTCTGCGCCTCGGGTGTAGCATTTGACGAAGCAATCGGCACTGCGGTATCCGCAATAGGAAACGTGGGTGTTTCGATAGGTCAGTTCGGTCCTTCCGGAACGTACGCTGACTACCCGACAGTTGCCAAATGGACCGCCACGGCAGTCATGCTCATCGGGCGTTTGGAGATATTCACAATACTGCTGCTCTTCAGCCGGGCGTTGTGGAAAAAATAGGGATTAGCGGATTAGTGGATTAGAGATTAGAGGTTAGTGGTATGCGGCCGTATAGAGTTTTTCTTTTTGTTTTGGCTTGTTTAGGAGTGCTGGCAGTGCTATGCGTAGTGTTGCCGCATGAGATAGTGATAGGTGAGCGCACTCTGCGCTGGCCTACCCTGGCTGAGGTGTTTGGAACGGAAGAAGCCTACACCCGCCCCCTCACTGAAGTGGAGGAGGAGAATATAACCATTCCTGACACCTTACCTTCTCCTGACACCATTCCGTCCCTTCCAGAAAAGCCCGAGGAGAGACTTGTTATCCCCAAAGTAAAGGTGGACTCCACCAGCGACAGCCGTATCTATCTGAGTGCGTTCTATGCTTCGCTGGCAGAGGCGGGCGCACGCACGGTACGTGTGATGCATTACGGCGACAGTCAGATAGAAGAGGACCGAATGACGCAACAAATACGCCAGATACTGCAAGACCGTTACGGCGGTCGCGGTGCAGGTCTGATGCCTTTGGCACAGACGATTCCCAGTTTGACCGTCCGTCAAGAGTTATGGATGAGCGGTCGCCGTGTGAACCCGGCGCAAGGTCCGAGACGGTATATGGTACATAGTTTCAAGCGTGACCAACGTGCAGACGGTTTATACGGGCCGATGGGACAGATGGTGTATATGGCGGACAGTCTGGTAAAGGGAAGTGAAGAGATAATGGCCGTTTGTACTCCGTTGGACGGACGTGCGCATTACACGCGCTGGCAGGTCTTTGCGGACGACTCAATTGATTATACGTTTGCCGGCGACACTGTGTATCTGCGCGGCAAAGGAGCCGTTTACGGTCTCTCGCAAGAGAGTTCGACCGGCATTATTGTAGATAACATCCCTCTGCGCGGATGTCTGGGCACGGTGTTCACCAAGATGGACAATAATCAGTTACAGCGTTTCTACCGCGAGCAGCGGGTACGGCTGATTATCATGCAGTTCGGAGGTAATGCTATTCCTTCGAACCGCAATCCGGGCACTATTGGGGCTATTGTCAGTGGCTTACGTGACCAAGTTCGCTATTTGCAGCATTGTGCGCCGGAGGCAAGTATATTATTCATCGGGCCGAGTGACATGCTTACACAAACGGATGGTGAGTGGCAGACTTATCCGATGGTGCCGTATATGGACAAACTGCTGCGAAAGATGGCATTGGAGGAAGGCATTGCTTATTTTAGTCTGTACCGATGGATGGGCGGCGCCGGTAGTATGGTGCGCTGGCAGGAGGTAGGTTTGGCGGGCAGCGACGGCGTTCATTTCACCCGCGCCGGCGCACGCAAGGCCGGTAATGCCGTAGCGAACTGGATTTTAGAAGGTATAGATCAGGCGCAAAGCGCAGCCACAACACAGTTGTAACAATTAGCATTTTGAACTTCTTACACCACATATTTGCCTTTAATGAGGATAGCCCGCTGCTTTTCACGCAGTTCTATTTCTGGGCGTTCTTCGCGCTGGTCTTTGCGGTTTTTGCACTGATCTTGGAATGGCCAATGACCAATCACCAATCAGCAATCAGCAATCGCAGATTGCATCTCCGAAACGTGTACCTGCTGTTTGTCAGTTGGTTTTTCTACTACAAGACCAGTGGTTTGTTTCTGCTTATACTGGCGTTCGTGACTCTCAGCGACTGGCTGATTGCCGGCAGAATAATCAAGAGTTCAGATTCAAGAGTCAAAAGGTTCTTGCTTTGCCTTTCCGTGACCATTGATTTGGGGCTTTTGGCTTATTTCAAGTACGCATATTTCTTCACGAACATGATCAATGACCTGTTCGGCACAGGTTTCCGCGTATTCGATATCTTCGCGTATGTGGGCAACGGTTTCGCCAATGCGGGGCGGTTCAGCGTAGATACGATTGTGCTACCGGTGGGAATATCGTTTTATATATTCCAAGTCATCTCGTACACGGCGGATGTCTTCCGCGGGCGGATACGGCCGGTGAAGAATATATTGGACTTCGGTTTCTACGTTTCTTTCTTTCCTCAGTTGGTGGCCGGTCCTATCGTGCGTGCGGAGGAGTTTATTCCGCAGTTATACAAGCCATACCGCCTGAGCCGCCGATGGTTCGGTGTGGCGGTATTCTGGATTCTGAATGGTCTGGCGAAGAAAATCATCATGTCGGATTATTTAGCGGTGAATCTGATTGACCGCGTGTTCGACAACCCGCTGTTATTCTCGGGTTTCGAGAACCTGTTTGCGCTGTTTGCGTACTCGTTGCAGGTCTATGCGGACTTCTCGGGATACACGGATATAGCCATCGGCATTGCGATGCTAATGGGTTTCTATCTGCCGATGAACTTCAATTCGCCGTATAAATCGCAGAGCCCGCAGGAGTTCTGGCGGCGATGGCACATGTCGCTCGGCCGATGGCTGAAGACTTATCTCTATATCCCGTTGGGAGGAAACAGGCGTATCGGGTTCGGCACCTATTTCTGGTGGAGTTTGATTGCTTTTGTGTCCGCAGCTCTGACCGGTTGGTGGTGGATCCTTATTCCGTTTGGTGTTTTCATATGTATTGTGGCGGTGGTTAACTCCTCTCCTCTAAGGGAGAGGTTGGGAGTAGGCTCTCTTAAACTGCTCTACTCCAATCTCAACTCTTTCATCACTCAGGTGTTAGGTGGTTTATGGCATGGCGCGAGTTGGAACTTCATTATCTGGGGAGGTATCAATGGTATCGGTATGATCGTTGAAAAGATTTGGCGGGAGATGAACTGGCATTGGCGTTTTGCATGCATGACGCTCCTGACGGCGGGGCTCTGTGTCGCAGACTATCTGACGAATCTGCCCGTCTGGCGTTTGTTTGCTGTCTGGGCGGCTATCATATGGGTCGTTACAGCTGTGCGGTATATTTATTTCCTTTGCGAAGGGGCTGAGAATAAGTTCACTCAAGCCATGGGTTCGGCTTGGGCTATAGCACAAACCTTTACGTTTATCACCTTCACGCGTCTGTTCTTCCGGAGCAGCAGTAACCTCGACCCTGAGGTGGCTAACAAGGTAGCATGGGAGACAGCGAAGAACATGGTGAACCAGATTGGCGGAGCTTGGAACAATGCCATTATCCCTGACTTTCTCTGGAGCTACAGATGGGTGGTGGCGATGTTCATTGCCGGCATGGTCATTCACTGGTTGCCCACATCATGGAAAAGGCGTTACCGACTATGGTTCAGCGCAATGCCGTTGTGGCTGATGGTCGGAGCCGTTGCCGTGGCGATTATTGTCATTTATCAGTTCGTCTCCGCAGAGATGCAACCGTTTATCTATTTCCAGTTCTAGTTATGATTATTGGTATTACAGGAGGCATAGGAAGCGGTAAGAGTACTATCGCACAGGAACTCGCAGAGCGCGGGTTTGCCGTCTATGACTGCGACCGCGAAGCCAAACGCATCATTGCAGAGAACCCAACAGTACAGAAAGCCATCATTGAACTCCTGGGAGAGAATGCTTTTACCCCTCCTTTTAGGGATGGGCAAGGAGTAGGCTCATATAACACCGCATACGTCTCCAAGTGCGTTTTTGCCGACCCGAAACTATTGGAAGCATTGAATAAGATTGTGCATCCTGCTATAAAAGAAGATATACTTTCCCTTCCCTTGAGGGAGGGGAAAGGGGTAGGCTCGGTCTTATTCATTGAATCAGCGATTCTCTTTGAAGCGGGTCTGGATGCGTTGTGCGATAAGATTATCGTGGTTGAGGCACCGGAAGAGGTGCGCATCGCCCGTACTATCGCGCGGGATTATAGGGGACTGGATACACCGGAGAATATAAATAAGGTACGCGCACGCATGCGTGCACAAAAAACCCCCGCGGGCAGGAATGCCACGCAGGGGAAAATCTATACTATTCTTAACGACGGCAGAATGTCTATTGCCGCGTTAGCTGAGGGCATTCTCTCTCACTTCGCTATTTAATTTTCTGAACAAGGCGGATGGCGAAATAGTCCTCAAGAGTCAGCTCTTCCACCACATAAGCCCCGCCTTGTTGGTCTGGAAAACATTGCGCATGCAAGGAAATAGAATAGTTTCTGTTTCATCATAGACACATTGTCTTATTAATACTGTGCGGCATCGTAAACAGCATCCGCAGCATCACTGCCTTTGAGGCGCTCAATGATACAGAAGGCGAAATCGGAACTAAGTCCCGGTCCCTTGGCGGTGATAATATTCTTTGACTCCACCACTAAACCACCTACGTAACTCTCGCCGAGCGCATCCTGGAAGCCGGGATAGCAGGTCGCCTGCTTTCCTTTGAGAATTCCCAACTTGCCGAGTACAGCCGGTGCAGCACAAATAGCTGCAATCAGTTTGTCGGCTTTGTTATGCTCGAGCAGCAACTCGCAGAGCGCAGAACAATCACCCAGTTTAGTTTGCCCGCCCGGCAGAATAAGCATCTCGGCATCCGAGAAATCCAGTTTATCCATCAGTCCTTCGGCCTCCACGGCGATGTTATGTGCGCCGAGTACCATCGGGTTGCCTGTGATAGAAACTGTTGTCAGCGCAATGTTCGCGCGACGAAGCAAGTCAATTGTTGTGACTGCCTCGATTTCTTCGAAACCGTTGTCAAGAAAAAGATAATTCATAAATTTCAAATTACAAATTACAAATGTTAAATCCTTAATTTAACTTAAATATATAGGTAATTGTTCCGATCTGGTCATGATCGCCCTCTGTAAACTTTGCTTTACGCGCCGCATCAAGAGCGAGTTGTTGTGTCTGTTTGTCGGATACGTTTCCACCGGTGATGGTTGCACTAATGACTTGTCCAGCTGCATTTACCCGAATCTGTACCACCACTTTGCCTTCTTGCTTGAAGTCATTCGACGGTTTGGGCAACGTACCCTTAAGCCCTCTTCCGGCCAGATTCCATGAATTACCACCACTGGAACCGTGCCCGACGGGGTTTCCTTTTTGCCCGGTGCCTTGGCCGTCTCCGGAGCCTGTGTTTCCACCTGAGTTGCCAAAGAGCGAGCCAAACTGATTTGCTTTCGCGATTGCCTCCGCCTGCTTGGCTTTCTCCGCAGCCTCTGCGGCTTCGCGTGCTTTGCGTTCTGCCTCCAAGCGAGCCTGCTCTTCACGCTGGCGTTGCTTCTCCAAGGCCTCTGCTTGCTTGCGTTCGCGTTCTTTCTTCTCCTGCTCTCTGCGCAAAGCGAGCGCTTCTTCGTCCTCTTGCGTCATGAGGTCGTTATCCGAAGGCGCAGATGGTTGCTCCGGAGCCGTTGTCTCTGGCATGGGTAAAGGAACCGCTTCCGACTCTTCCGGCATATAACCACCGGCGTCTTCCACTTCTCCAAAGGCAATCTCAATTCCTTCTTCCTCAACCGGTTTTACAGCCGTCATCTTCACATACCAAAGAATCAAGAATAGCAGTAATAGGAACAGGATTGTTCCAATAGACGCTATAATATGTCGTTGTTGTTTTTTTGTCATCTCTTGGTAGCTACTACCAGTTTCATGTGGTGCTGGTTAGCGATGTCGAGCACTCGCACCACCTCTTTGTACGCCACGTCTTCATCCGCGTGGAGCGCAATATACGTGGTGGAGTCCGTTGCTTGGATACGACTCAGGTAGCCCTCCAGACTCTCAGGGTCAACCGACACAGGTTTCTCTTTGCCAATCGCCACATAATAATTACCGAGGTTGTCAATCGACACCTTGGCAACCTGCGGACGCGTTGCCGTCTGCGCACGAGAGGTTGGCAAATTGATCTTAATATCATTAGGCGAAGACAACGTGGATGCCATCACGAAGAAGAGCAACAAGAGGAACACGAGGTCCGTCATGGAACTCATCGCGAATGTTGCTTCAACTCGGTTTCGCTTTTTTAAAGCCATAGGATTTGGGGGTTAGGGGGTTAAGCAGGCTCGTTGAGCAGATCCATAAATTCCATTGTGCGGCTCTCCAGCAGCCGTACTACGCGGTCGATGCGCGAGACAAGATAGTTATATGCGAACATTGCCAATATACCGACAATTAGACCACCGATAGTAGTGACCATCGCCTGATACATACCCGTCGAAAGAGCGCTCATCTCAATCACGCCACCCGATGTCTGCGCCATGTTATAGAACGTCTGTACCATACCTAACACCGTTCCCAAGAAACCGAGCATCGGCGCACCACCGGCTACCGTTGCCATGATGACGAGTCCCTTCTCCAGACGGCCCACCTCGATATTACCGACATTCTCCACCGCCACCTGCACATCTTGCATCGGACGGCCGATACGCGTGATACCTTTCTCAATCATATGCGCAGACGGCGTATCCGTCTGCTTGCATAAGTTCAGCGCTGAATCAATCTTACCGTCATGAATATAGTCGCGAATACGGTCCATGAACGATTTGTCCTCTCGCGTAGCCTGCTTGATAACAACCAAACGGGCAATGAAGATATAACATGCCACAGCCAGCAACAGCGCCAAGATAATCATAATCCAACCGCCATACTGAGCCATCTGCCAAAGGTTAATAGACTCCTGAACAGGCTCCTCCGCCTGTGCCATCAGCTCTTCTGCCAGAGCAATACTGTCAACTTGAAATAACATAAATATAAAAGTTCTTAGTTCTAATTGTTACGACTTCGTCGTGGCTACCTGCAGTGCTTTGCCGCGCGTAAGCGCAACTGCGCCGTTGGCGTAGCACTTATAAACGATTTACTTTAGTAAATCCAGGTATTCCTGGATTGTTTCCTGAATACCGAGGTACAAGGCATCGCATACGATGGCGTGGCCGATGCTTACCTCTGCTGTCCACGGGAAAGCTTTGATAAAAGGCTTGAGGTTCTTGAGATTCAAGTCATGACCGGCATTCATGCCAAGTCCCAGCTCATGCGCTTTCTCAGCTGCCGGGCGATATTTCTCAATCGCTTTCTTCGGGTCACGCTCGAACATCTCTGCGTACGGGCCTGTATAGAGTTCTACTCGGTCTGCACCGGTGCGCAGCGCATACTCCACCATCACCGGATCTGGGTCCACGAAAATACTCACGCGCATTCGATAGGCATGCAATTGGTTCACTATACCCTTGAGAAAATCCAGATGACGGCGAGTATCCCAACCATGATTAGACGTCAACTGATTCGGGTCATCGGGCACCAAAGTTACCTGGGTCGGACGGATATCCGTCACCAACGCCAGAAACTCCTCCGTCGGATTTCCCTCCACATTCAACTCCGTCGTCACCATCGACTTCAATTGGTACACATCCTCCTTGCGTATATGCCGCTCGTCAGGACGCGGATGAACCGTTATTCCCTGGGCCCCGAACAACTCGCAATCGACTGCAAAACGCTGAACATCAGGCAGATTACCTCCGCGCGCATTACGCAACGTGGCTACCTTATTGATATTAACACTTAACTTGGTCATAACCGACACTTTTAATCCGTGTGCAAAGGTACGATATTTTTTTTAATTGTGCAAGCGCAAGTGATTATTTTTAATAATTTCTTATTAAAATCTTGCGTATGTGGGAAAATTGTTGTACCTTTGCGGCCTGAATTATGCACGTATGACAATTGCTATATTTGGAAATGCGATGAAGTCCGATACCTTGCGCGAAGTAAGGCACATCTTGGACTTTATGACCAAGAAAGGAATCCACGTACTCCTCTCCCAGGAGTTACGTCAGGAACTTGACTTGCGTGAGTACCCGGGTTTCCCTGAGAACTGGGACGGTGAGAGGCAGCCGGAGAACGTGTATGGTGAACCGATTGATTTTGCATTGTCGGTAGGCGGCGACGGTACTTTCCTCACCAGCGCAGCTGCCATCGGAGATAAGAATATCCCCATTTTAGGTGTCAACTGCGGTCATCTGGGTTTTCTGGCAGAAGTGCAGACCCAGGACCTCGATGATATTCTCAAACAACTGGTAGAAGGGCAGTACACGATTGAGCAGCGCAGTTTGTTGTCGCTCACTGTGTTGGATAAAGATGGTATTGCGCGTGACGGACTTATCATGTCTCCCAATGCGCTGAACGAGATAGCCATTCTGAAGCAAGGTCTGACGAACATGCTGACCATTGAGACACGCGTCAACGGAGAGTTACTACACACCTACCATTCCGACGGTTTGGTCATCGCCACCCCGACCGGCAGTACGGCATATAATCTCTCCATCGGCGGACCATTACTCGTACCCCAGAGCCGAGGCATGATTCTCACACCTATTGCTCCGCACAGCCTTACCGTGCGACCGATTGTTATTCTGGACGAATGGAAGTTGGACTTCAAAATCAGTAGCCGTTACGATGCATACATGGTGTCTGTGGACGGCCGCAGTCAAAGTCTCAGCACCGACATGAGTCTGCATATAGAACGCGCTCCGTACACCGTCAAGGTAGTGCAGATAGGCGATAACAGTTTTTTGAAGTCTCTGCGTAACAAACTCAATTGGGGAATGTAGGAGGATTAGAGGATTAGACGTTATGGGAATTTTAGATGCAATTGTGTGGAATGTAGACCCGATACTCATTCATTTCGGGGACGGCGGTATTCGTTGGTACGGCATATGCTGGGCCATTGGTTTGTATATTTGCTGGCTGGTTAACGAACGCATGTACAAGCATGAGAACTGTCCTGCCGAATGGCCGGACCAGATGTTCTTTTTCATGGCGGCCGGAGTTATCATCGGCGCGCGGTTGGGGCACTGCTGGTTCTATGAGTGGCACCAATATGGTCAACCTTGGCACCTTTTCGGATGGGAGTTCACTTACCGCAACCCGTATATCGAAAACCCTTTGAGGTTGCTCAAGATATGGGAAGGCGGGCTAAGCAGTCACGGCGGAGGGATAGGACTTATCATTGCTGCCATTCTGCTCAATAAATACAAGTTCAGCCGTTACCCGCAGTTCGGAACCAGTTGGCTTTGGATACTCGACCGGCTCTGTGTAGGCGTCTGCTTCACGGCGATGCTCATACGTTTCGGAAATCTGATGAACAGCGAGATATACGGCGGTCCGACTGACCTTCCGTGGGGTTTCATCTTCGTCCGTGACGGACAGACCGTCCCCTGCCATCCGACGCAGATATACGAAATTCTCTACTGTCTTGTGGCACTGATAGTCACATGGCCTATGTATTGGTACACCGATGCCCGGCGACGCGAAGGACTGCTGTTAGGCGTATTCTTTGAGATTGTATTCGTCACCCGTTTCCTGCTGGAGTTCATCAAGAACGACCAGGAGGCTTTTGAAGCCGGACATATACTCAACATGGGACAACTGCTCAGTCTGCCTTTCATCGCACTCGGCATATTCCTTATTATACGCGCGTACATACGCCCGCTTTCCCCGGTAGTGGACAAACGTCCCAAGAGTCTCGACCCCAAATACCAAGACAAATGACCAAACAAGATCTCAGAATCATATATTTAGGCACACCGGAGTTTGCGGTAGCGAGTCTGCGGGCATTAGTGGAAGGCGGCTACAATGTAGTGGCGGTTGTCACTATGCCGGACAAACCTGCCGGGCGCGGACACCAGATGCAATTTTCAGATGTAAAGAAATATGCATTGGAGGTAGGCCTTCCTGTTCTGCAACCCGAGAAACTCAAAGATGAAGCTTTTATTGAAAAACTTCGATCGTACCATGCTGATTTGCAGATAGTGGTTGCTTTCCGTATGCTGCCGGAGGTTGTTTGGGCGATGCCGCGCTTGGGTACGTTCAATCTGCACGCCTCCCTTCTTCCGCAATACCGAGGTGCGGCGCCTATTAACTGGGCGGTCATCAACGGAGATACAGAGACCGGCGCCACTACTTTCATGCTTAAGCATGAGATAGACACGGGTAATATGATTTTGCAGGAACGCATACCCATCGGTGAGGATGAAAACGTAGGTTCTGTGCATGACCGGTTGATGGAGATGGGCACGGGACTTGTAACCCGCACGGTGGATCTCATCATCGACTGCGAGAACAAAGGGAACCCCCTTCCCACCACTCCGCAACCTGAGATTGCCGAACTGAGACCGGCGCCGAAGATTTTCAAAGAGGACTGCGAGATTAAGTTTAGCGAGAAGACCGCCGCAGAGGTACATAATTTCGTACGCGGACTCAGCCCCTACCCCGCCGCGTGGGCGAACATTACTATTAACGGACAGACTTTTGAAAACGTTAAGATATTTGCCGTAGAAGCGCTTCCTTCCCTTCCAGGAAAGACCGAGGGGAGACTTTTTATACCTTGCCGAGAAGGGGCTGTGCGCATTCTTGAACTGCAAATACCGGGCAAAAAACGCATGGACACACGAAGTTTTCTCAATGGATTACACTAAACTCATCGATAAATACTACGCAGCGCATCCCGCGTTGCGGAACATTCTGTTCACGCACAGCCGCCAAGTAGCGGACCGCGCGCTGGCTATTATCGATGCACATCCCCAGTGGGAACAACAAGGACTCGTGGATCGGCAGTTTGTTGAAGAGGCGGCGATGCTCCATGACATAGGTATCATTTTCTGCAATGCACCGAATATCCATTGTCACGGGCAACACAAATATATCGAGCATGGTTATTTGGGAGCGGAATTACTGCGTGCAGAGGGGCTTCCCAAACATGCGTTGGTAGCAGAGCGGCACACCGGTGCAGGGATAACACTCGAACAAGTGTTGCGCGAAGAATTGCCTATACCTGAACGCGATTATTGTCCGCAGAGCCTCGAAGAGAAAATCATCTGCTACGCGGACAAATTCTATTCCAAGAGCCACCTCAACGAAGAAGTGCCTCTGGAGAAAATCAAATATAACATCTGGAAATACGGCCACGAAGGCTACCAACGCTGGCAGGCGCTGGAGGCGTTGTGTAAGTAATCACCTGAACTTATGGGCAAAGCCGATGGATAACAGTTCGCGGAACTGTATCTTAGCATGCTCATCGCCATCCATAATCACAGAGGTGTCATATCTCGGATGCAACGTCAAGCGCGCGGAAAGCCAGCGGTTGATAATAAAATCGCAGTTCAACTCCAAGTCCAATTCCACGTCATGATAATTGGTGTAGCAGTAGAACTTCGTCTCCATTGAGAACTCACGCACGGGATTCCACATGTACTCCAACCTAAGCAGTGATCCGATGTTATGTTGTGTCTGCTCGCCATGCTTGAGACCATATTCAGTCACGTTCACACGTGCCGTATCCATGATATGAACCATCTTGTACGAAAGTGGAGAGAAAGAGATGGACAATCCCTTAACCGGCTTATAATCAAGACCTATCGCAAAATTGAAACGCAGAGGCGCAAACGTGCCTGACTTTAAGTTATGCGAATTGGATTTATAGGTAGGCAGCAGTCGCGTCTCCAATTCCACTGCGGCGGAGGTGTATAACTTCGGCACTATACGCAGGTTCGCTTTGCTGTAAATACGAAATAGGTCATCCGTCGTGTTTATCTTATGCAAACTGTCCGCAGAGATGGTAGAACAACCGGCTCGCCATTCACCCGTGTTTTCCCATGTGAAGCGCTCTGTGAAATAGCCTATCTGTCCTTTAACAATACCCAGGCAGGCGAACGAAGAAGAACCGCCTTGATACCAGTTTGGCGTGACGTAGTTCTGCGTCACCTGAACCATCACCGTTGCCTCTTTGCGCCAACGCGTACGGATGTTTCGTATCGCGCGCAACACGGCGTCACGGTCTTCTTCCTCATCTTTGATCCATGATTTCTCTATCTCTATTGCTGGGATGGTCTCTACGCGTTTGACGACCAGATTCGCATTCAACGCCCGCAAAGAATCAGTCTCAGCCATCTCCCGCTGTATCGAATCCAGACGGTACTGTTCCTCGGGCGTCAGTATATAAGTGGTGTCATCCGCATACAACTCCGCGCTCTGCTTAGCCACTATATCCAGTAGCACACCGTCTATAGACGCTGTCATTGGCTGTTCCGCCAGACGGAATGTATCCGGATACAGATGTATAGCAGTACTATCAACAGATAAGGTGTCTGTAGATAATGTCTGTGCCGTCACATTCATGGCGGCACAGACTAAAGTTATTATAAGCAGTTTAAATCTCAAATGACCGATTATAAATGACAAATGTTAAATGCCTGCATTCAACTTCCCGTGGCACTGTTTGTATTTCTTTCCACTGCCGCATGGACACGGGTCGTTGGGTCTCGGTTTCTTATCCACACGCAGCGGTTCGGGGCGTTGTTGCTCGCGCGTGTCGCGACCGGCAGCCTGCGCCATGCCTGACGCTTGTGCTGCTTGCTGTACGGCATCTTTCTGCGTGCGGTATTTGGAGTAGTCCTGACGGCGTTGTTGCTGCGCTTGTTGCACGCGGTCCGGTTCCTGCTGATGAATCTGGCCGCGCAGCAATATGGCAATCGCACGGCGGTTGAAATTATCGAGCATTCCCTTGAAGATATGGAACGACTCTAACTTATAAATCAACAACGGGTCTTTCTGCTCGTAGCTGGCGTTCTGAACGCTCTGTTTGAGATCATCCAACTGACGCAAATGCTCTTTCCACTCATCGTCGATGACATACAACAACATTCGTTTCTCGAACTCCTTCACCACCTCTTTGCAATGCGTCTCTGCAGCGGCTTTGAGGTTTACGGCGATGTTATACACGCGTTTGCCGTCCGTGATAGGAATAAGGATATTCTCATACATCTGCCCTTTGGTCTCATATACTTGTTGAATCACAGGGTCAGCCACCTGCATCAGCTTGTCCATACGGCGTTTGAAACTCTCCAAAGCAGCCTCAGCCAATTGCTCACTCAACTCGTTCTTACGACCGCGGTTGAACTCTTCTTCGTCAAACGGAGGTTCGATAGCGAAGGTCTGCATCACATCGTATTTGAAGCCCTCGTAGTCATTCACCGCACGAGCGTCGGCAAGAATATTCTCCGCCGTTTCGTAAATCATGTTAGTGATATCCACGCCGATACGCTCACCCATCAACGCGTGTTTACGCTTTGCGTAAATCAGGTTACGCTGCTGGTTCATCACGTCGTCGTACTCAATCAAACGCTTACGGATACCGAAGTTATTCTCCTCCACTTTCTTCTGCGCGCGCTCGATAGAGTTGGAGATCATGGAGTGCTCAATCATCTCTCCTTCCTGGAAGCCCATACGGTCCATTACACTCGCGATACGTTCGCTTCCGAACATACGCATCAGGTCATCCTCCAGACTGACGTAGAAGACGGAACTACCCGGGTCTCCTTGACGACCGGAACGACCGCGTAACTGACGGTCCACACGACGGCTCTCGTGACGCTCGGTACCGATGATAGCCAGACCTCCGGCCTCTTTCACTTCCGGTGTCAACTTGATATCCGTTCCACGACCCGCCATGTTCGTTGCGATGGTCACGACGCCTGCACGACCGGCTTCTGCCACTACTTGCGCTTCTTGTTGGTGCAACTTGGCATTCAGCACATTGTGCTTGATCTTACGGATATTAAGCATCTTGCTTAACAACTCGGATATCTCCACACTCGTTGTACCTACCAGCACAGGTCTGCCCTGCTCCACCATATTCACGATTTCGTCAATAACGGCGTTGTATTTCTCGCGTTTAGTGCGATAGATACGGTCGTTCATATCGATACGCGCAATAGGTTTGTTGGTCGGGATAACAACTACATCGAGTTTGTATATATTCCAGAACTCGCCCGCCTCCGTCTCTGCAGTACCGGTCATACCGGCGAGTTTGTTGTACATACGGAAATAGTTCTGCAGGGTAATGGTCGCAAAAGTCTGCGTCGCGCCCTCCACTTTCACGTTCTCTTTGGCCTCTACCGCCTGGTGCAAGCCGTCGCTCCAACGACGACCTTCCATCACACGACCTGTCTGCTCATCAACAATCTTCACCTCTCCGTTATCGATGATATAATCGACATCTTTCTCGAAAAGAGTGTAAGCTTTGAGGAGCTGATGCACCGTGTGAACGCGCTCGGACTTGATACTATAGTTGGTCAGTATATCGTCTTTCTTCTGTTGCTTCTCTTCAGCGGATAGTTTGGTATCGTTCTCCACGTCAGCCATCTCCGAACCCACGTCAGGAAGCACGAAGAAATTCGGGTCGTCCGTTGTTCCGGTCAAGGCATCAATACCTTTGTCGGTCAACTCGATGGACTTGTTCTTCTCGTCAATCACGAAATAGAGCTCGTCCGTCGCGATATGCATGTTCTTCTCGTTCTCTTGCAGGTAGAACTCCTCGGTTTTCTGCATACGCACTTTGATACCCGGCTCGCTGAGGAACTTTATCAACGCTTTCGATTTAGGCATACCCTTGAAGGAACGGAACAGAGCCAGTTCACCGGCCTCGCGCTCTTTCTCGTCTGTGGAACCCATCTTCGCTTTCGCCTCGGCTAACAGCTTGGTGGTAAGCGTCGTCTGTTGGCGGACCAACGAAGCCACGCGGTCTTTGTATTCATCGAACATCTGGTCCTCTCCGCGGGGCACAGGACCGCTGATAATCAACGGCGTACGGGCATCGTCAATCAAAACGGAGTCCACCTCATCGACGATAGCATAGTTATGTCCGCGTTGCACCAAGTCAAGCGGCGAAGTGGCCATATTATCACGCAGATAATCGAAACCGAACTCATTGTTCGTTCCGAACGTGATATCACATGCATAGGCCTTACGGCGCTCGTCGCTGTTAGGCTTGTGCTTGTCAATACAATCGACCGTCAAGCCGAGGAACATATAGATTGGTCCGTTCCACTCCGAGTCACGTTTGGCAAGGTAATCGTTCACCGTAACCACGTGTACGCCCTCGTGCGTCAAGGCGTTCAGGTACACCGGTAACGTTGCAACGAGCGTCTTTCCTTCACCCGTCGCCATCTCGGCTATCTTACCTTGATGCAGTACAACACCACCGAAGAGCTGCACATCGTAATGGATCATGTCCCATGTTATCTCATTACCTCCCGCCATCCAGTGGTTCTTATAAACCGCCTTGGCGAGATTGTCTCCGCCTACTATCTCCACGAAATCGAAACGAGGGTCAGCAGCCAAACTTCTATCCATCTCCGTTGCCGTCACTTCTACCGTCTCGTTCTGGGCGAAACGGCGGGCGGTGGACTTGACGATGGCATAAGCCTCAGGCAAAATCTCATTGAGCACGCGCTCGTACTCTTCCTTAATCTCTTTTTCTAACTTATCTACCTCGTTGTAAATCTTCTCGCGTTTCTCAATCGGAGTAGCCTCGATGGATGCTTTCAACTCGGCAATGCGGTCTTTGCGGTCCTTTACCGCGGCCTGCAGTTTGTCCATAAGGGCCCAACTGCGCGCACGCAAATCGTCGTTGCTAAGCGCGTCAATCTCCTCGTACTTCGCCTTAATCTGCTCGACTACCGGCTGAATGGCGCGCATATCTTTCTGCGCCTTGTTGCCGAATAGTTTGGTAATAATCTCAATAAAATTCATATCTTGTTTCTACTATTTAACTCTTTAACGTCGCCTCAGCGACCATTTTAACTACTTAACGTCGAACTTGTTCGACCATTTTAACGCTTTAACGTGCGGAGCACGCAAAATGCGGCGCAAAGGTACAACTTTTTTTCCATATATGCAAGACAAAAAGCATGCCTTGCCGTTTTTTCTGCCATTTTGGCAGGTTTTTTATAACCCTTTTTAATACTTCTGCCTGACTCCTCCGAAAAAAGAGCAGCGAGTTTTTTCCTCACTGCCCTCGTATGTTCATTTCTGCGGGATTGTATCCCGCCTGATTCCGTCCTTTCCCAAATGCCGAATAATGAGTAGGGAAAGATTAGGGAACGATTAGGGAAAGATTAGGGAACGATAGGTATAAAAACTCTTCAGCGGTTTCGGTACTCAAGCGAAGATGCGCAAGAGAACTCGGCGCTGTGATTTTACGGGCATTTACCTGCCCTCTCCCTATGCTTACCATAAGATAGCCATAAGATTACCATAAGATAGCCATAAGATAACGGCCCAATTTTTGCAAGTAAACGCATTTTTCGCACTTATATAGTATATATACATAGTATATATACTGTTTTTGATGAATTTTTTGCCAAAAAGAAAAAGCTCGCACAAGAAAATCAAAGAAAGTTTCTCGCGCGCTTGCATATATGAAAAATTTGTTGTACCTTTGTACCCGATTTTAAATTGCATAATTGTGTGCGTATGAAAAAGATAAGTAAGACGAGTATGTTTTTTGCCGCTTTAGCAGCGATGGTAAGCCTGCTCTTCGCAGGATGTAATGGACTCACACCGGACAATTATCCGTCTAAGAGCGGGACGGTTGTCACCGAAACAGGAGAATGGGAATGGTCGTACACAGCGGAAGACCACACGCTGACCATTAGCGGAACCGGAGAAATGACGCCCGAAGGGAACGATTACCGCAACTATCCGTGGCACGCCGAAGACAATCATGCATTCCGTGACGCTATCCGTCACATTTTGGTGAAAAAAGATATTACGGCTATCGGAGAGAAAGCTTTCGTTAATTGCTATAAGGTAGAGGACGTCAGCCTGCCGCACGGTATGAAGACCATCGGGAAACGTGCTTTCAATGCCTGCTCGATGAAGAGTGTGACGATTCCCAGTTCCGTCTCCTGCATCAGCAATTACGCTTTTGAAGCATGCACAAAGTTAGAAGATTTGCGGCTGAACGATTATTTGGATACTATTGGGCATGGCGCCTTTTCTTCCTGCTATAACTTAACTTCGTTAGTTATTCCAAAGCACGTTAAGGTCATTAAAAGCGAGTTCGTCAGCTACTGCTCTTCGTTAGAAACGATGGAGTTTATCCCTACCACCCCGCCAGCTATCATGTCCGAGACTTTTAATTATAGTTCAGTCAAGACCATCAAAGTACCTAAAGGCTATCTTGACGCCTACCGGAATGCAGAGCATTGGAAGGATCTGAAAGGTATCGACATCGTAGAGAAGTAATTTATTCGAATACTAATAGCCGAAAACATGAAAAATATAGCTTTTATCATCAATCCCGTTTCGGGAGGACAGGAGACGCAGAAAGAGAAACGCAAACTGCCGAAACTGATCATGCAGACACTGGACGCCGAACAATGGTTGCCCAATATTGCGTTCACAGAGTACGCCGGCCATGCGTCGGAATTGGCCTATCAGTACGCCCGCATGGGTTTCGATGCAGTAGTTGCCGTCGGTGGGGACGGTACGGTGAACGAAGTAGCGCGGGGTCTGAAAAACAGCCAGACAGCCCTCGGCATCATCCCCATGGGCAGTGGAAACGGCTTTGCGCGCCATCTCAATATTCCCATCAAACCGCAGAAAGCGATTGAGATGATCAACCACTCGGAGCCTATCTCCGTGGACTACGGCCTGGCCAATGGACGGTTGTTCGTCAGCACTTGTGGCACGGGTTTTGATGCTGTAGTGGCAGACCATTTTGCGGGGAGTAACAAACGGGGCTTTGCCACTTATTTCCAGAACGTGCTCAAAGAAGTCTTCAGTTACCAACCGCAGACCTATCACCTCGTAGGTGACGGCATTGACCTGACGCACAAAGCGTTCCTCATCACTTTCGCCAATGCCAACCAATGGGGATACGAGGCGCTGATAGCACCCAAAGCGAGTGTGCAGGACGGCAAGATGGATATCATGCTCATGTCGAGTCATGCCATCTTAGGCAGCGCAAGCCTGGCCTTGAGGCTCTTCGCCGGCAGTATTGACGACAGCCATTTTATGGATACACTGCGTGCCAAAGAGATAACACTCGAACGGGAGAATCAGGCTCCTTTCCATATAGACGGCGACCCCGTGGAGATGGAGAAAGATATACATATCAAAATCGTTCCGGACGGACTAAGAGTGCTGGTAGAGAAGAGGTTTTAAAGCCCCCAACACCCTAAAAGGGAAGGAATTTGTGATTGGTCGTTTGTGATTTGAGAATTATGGAACTGAAAATTATCAACAAGAGTAATAATCCGCTGCCTCGCTACGAAAGCGCACAGGCGGCAGGAATGGATATACGATGTAATATTGACGCGCCCATCACTCTCGCGCCGATGGAGAGAAGACTGATACCTACAGGTTTGTTCATCGAACTGCCGGCTGGTTATGAAGCGCAAATCCGTCCGCGAAGCGGTCTGGCACTCAAACGAGGGCTGACCGTTCTCAACACACCGGGCACTATTGACGCAGACTACCGCGGAGAAGTGGGAGTCATCCTCATCAACCTCAGCGGGGAACCGCAGACCATCGAACCGGGCGAACGTATATGCCAGATGGTCATCGCCAGACATGAGACACCAGAGGTAATAGAAGTGCAGGAGTTGAGTGACACTGAACGCGGAGCCGGAGGGTTTGGACACTCAGGGAGAAAGTAAAAGGTAAAAGTGAAAAGTTAAAAGGGTGAAAGGGAAAACGAACATAGCAAAAAGAGTGTTAGGGCTTATTGTCCTTTCAATTTTCATTTTTCAATTTTCACTTTCCGCTCAGACTACGGAGCAGCAACAGCAATTCTCCTATTACTGGTATGCCGCAAAGCAAGCTATTGACCAGGAACGGTACGCTGATGCTTTGGCGTTGTTGGAGTTCTGCCGGGCTATCAAACCTAACGACGGGCAGACTCTCACTTTCCTCGGCGTTCTCTATGACGGCATAGGCGAGAAAGAGTTGGCGCTGGAGACGTTCAGGCAAGCTTTCGAAGCCGACCCGCGCGATCAATGGTACAGATATGTGTATGCCCTGTTGGAGCAACGGACAGAAGAGGCGCAGAAAACGGCCGTGCAAGCAATGGAGAAAGCACAGAAAGCAGCGCCAAAGGATGAACAGATAGCAGAGCAATTACTGCGACTCTATATCAGCGACCAGCAATGGAAGAAAGCCATTAAGACGCAAGACAAATTGGATAAAATACGAGGGTTTGACGCCATGAGTGCGCTCAACCGTTACCGCATTTATGCTATGTGGGGAAAGCCTAAACAAGCAATCGCGGCAATAGACCAGTACTTGGAGCAAGACCCTTCGGATGTGCGTTTTCTGTTATTCCGCTTGGAATTGATGGAGCAGACGCATGCCAAGTCCTCCGATTTACGAGCGATGTACGAACGCGTGCTAACCATGGACCCGCATAACCTCATGGTACTCAACAACTACGCCTACCATCTGGCTACACATGGCGGAGACCTCAAGAAAGCGGAACAGATGAGTGCGCTCACTATCCGGGAGGACCCGGACAACGCTGTTTATTTAGATACATACGGATGGATTATGCACTTACAAGGGCAGAACGAATTGGCACTGTTCTACCTCAAACGGGCGTTGCAGAGTGCTAATCTTACTGACACATCAAGAAATGAAATTGAGAAACATATTAATAGTATTAAGTAGCTGCTTGTTGTTAGCCGGTTGTGGCGCAAAGCGGGCGGTTGTCAGTCATGAACCGGTGACTCCCCCCTGGCACACTTGTCTGATACAGAGTGCACGGGCCAAAGTAGCAATGGACGGAACGAAAATATCCGCCACGGTAACAATGCAGACGGTATATGACTCCATGCTCGTCATCAGCGTCATGCCACTATTCGGCATCGAGATGATGCGCCTTGAGGCCACGCCGCTCGAGCTCATCGCTATCGATAAAATGCATGGTCAGTATGCCAAAGCCTCTTTTGCGGACCTGAACCGCAAACTGACGCCTTCGCTCAACTGGGATGTGCTGCAACAGATATGCGCCGCGGAACTGCCTACAGGAAATAAAACCGCGCGCTTACTCTACTCCTTCGGAGAGAAAACGATTGAACTCACAATTGAATACCCCGAGCGAAAAACGGATGTGCCCGTCAAAGTGTATAACCTACCGCTCAACAAATACGCACAAGTGGATGTGTCAAAATTTCTTTGACAAGGTGGAAAGTGAAAAGTTAAAAGTGAAAAGTGGAAAGTACATATTAGGAAGATGGTTAGGGCTTGTGGTCCTTTCCGTTCTCAGTTTACATTTTTCTGTTTATGCAGCCGACTCCGTCAAAGACCTCCAGAAGCAGCAGAAAAAACTACAACAGGAGATTGAGACGACCAATAAGATGCTCAAACAGACCAAAAAAGATGAGAAAGCCACGCTGAACAAACTGCAACTCATCGGTGAGAACATCAAAACGCAGAAGAAACTCATCAACACGCTCGATAATGAAATCACGGCGCTCAACCGCGAGATGAAAACACTGAGTAACACGCGCGACTCGCTGCAAGTGGTGCTGGATGGGCATAAGGCCGATTACGCACAGATGGTTCGTCAGAGCCATTATGCCCGAATGCAACAGTCACCGTTGCTATTCCTGATGAGTAGCGATAGTTTTCAGCAGTTAGCACGACGCGCACGCTATTTGCAGGAGTTCGCCCGTTTTCGTCAACAACAAGTGGCGCGCATCGAATATGCGCAAGCTGAGATAGATACACAGAACGAGTTGCTGCAAGAGAACAAAAATGACAAACAGAATGCGCTCTCTACCCGCAAACGAGAACAGGAGAACCTCAAACGCGACGAACGCAAGCAGCAGAACATGCTTACGCAACTCAAGTCCAAAGAGAAAGACCTGAGCAAACAACTGCAGCAGAAACAGAAAAAAGTAGCGGAACTGAATAAGAAAATAGATGACATCATACGCAAACAAGCTGCGTCCAAAACGAGTCTAACCAAAGAGCAACAACTCGTGGCTGGAGGATTTGAAGCCAACAAAGGACGACTGCCTTGGCCGGTGGAAAAAGGATTGATAAGCGGGCACTTCGGCAAACAGCAGCACCCTGTATATCAACACGTTACAATGGACAACAAGGGTATTTACCTTCAGACCGTAGCAGGAAGCAAAGCACGAGCGGTATACAAAGGAGAAGTGACCAGTTGCTTCATGATTGCCAATACATATGCCGTCATCGTTCAACACGGTAACTACCGAACCGTGTACTCGAACCTCAGCAAACTGAACGTCAAACAGGGCGATAAAGTGGAGACCAAACAAGCCATCGGCACAATCTTCACCGACCCCGAACAAGACCAGAAAACGGAATTATATTTCCAGATATACAAAGACCGAGACATTTTAAACCCTGAGTTATGGATAGCGAGATAAAGTTGAAAGTTAACAGTTTAAAGTTTAAAGGGCTTGCGCTATGCGCGATGGTGCTATTCTGCCTCTCTTCCTGCAAAGAGAATAACTGGATGGACTGGAAAGTGCAGAACGAGTTATGGCTCAAACAGAACGCCCTTCGCGATAGTGTCGTTTCATTACCCAGCGGGCTGCAATACAAAGTCATCACAGACCCGGGAGCTAAGAACGGCGAAGCTGTGCCTAACCCCGTCGGGAGCACTATCGTCTGTGACTACTCCGTGCGTCTGATTAACGGATATTACATTCAGAAAGATGTGCACAACGCCACGCTGCAACTGTCCTCCACTATCCCCGGATTTGCTGAGGGATGCCATCACATCCATAATCATGGAGATATAGAGCTCTATATCCCGGCCTATCTCGGTTATGATTATGAGAAATACAGAACCGGCACCTATGTCGAGGCAGAAGGATACGGCACCGAAGGCACACAGGGTTATATTCCGCCGTTCTCTACCTTGATATACACCATTCATCTATGCGGTATCTCCGGCAACTGATTATATTCGTTTCTCTCCTTACCCTTTGCGGTTGCGAAGATACGTCTTATCATGGTAGTAGTGTGCCCACATATCCCGTACGTGTGACGATTGACACAAAAGCGGTGTTTGTGGACTTCACGCCCGAGAACCTCAACGCGTATATAACGGTAGATAAAGACTGGTACAAAGAGAACGGAAAGAATGTACTCCCCACCCCCGTAACCGACGCGTGGGGCTATGGAGGAGTTGTGGTGTACATCAGTATGTTCGGTTATGACGCCTATGATTTAGGGTGTCCCTATTGCGCAGGAAGAGGACACACATCGCCCTGCGAGATGCATGGCATTTATGCGGAATGTCCGCGGTGCGGAGAGACCTACGACTTAGGGTGTGGATATGCACTACCCACCACCGGACTTAGCAGAGAAGCACTCAGACGATATAAAACAACTTTCACCGGCGATAAAATAATCGTTACCCAACAATGATCACCGCACAAGATCTTATATCCATCGGCGTCATACGACGGACGCATTACAAAGACCTCCCGGACTTTGTCTTCGTACGTCGTGACGGACTTTTTGTCCCCTTCCGCTCGGAGAATATCTCCGAACTCATCGGAGAAGAAGGGTTTCTCTTGCGCACAGACATGCAGGAAGAAGGAAACGGTACACTGACCTGGCAGGACTTAGTGGGATATACGGTGGAGGACGAAGACCAAACTATCGGTGTCATTGCACACATCGATGAGAGTACCATCAACACGCTCGCCACGCTGGAAGACGGACGGATGATACCGCTACACGAAGATTTTATTACCGATATAGACGAAGAAGCACATATCCTACATCTGCAGCTTCCTTTTGAGTTATGAACCGCAAACTGACTACAGCCGAAATGGGACGCATGAGCGTCTGCGAATACCGTCAGGCAGACAAACTGCCGTTGGTGGTGGTGCTGGATAATGTGCGCAGCCAACATAACGTCGGAGCCGTCTTTCGCACCGCCGACGCCATGCGGATAGAGAGTGTCTGGCTGTGCGGCATCTGTTGCTGCCCACCTAATGCGGAACTGCATAAAACAGCTTTGGGAGCAGAAGAGACCGTCGAATGGCGCTATTTCAAGGACACTTTGGATGCTGTGCGAGAACTGCAACAACAGGGATATACCGTTTATGCAGTTGAACAGGCACACGACTCTCTCACGCTTGAACAAGTAGCGGAACAAATTACAAATAGCCCTAAAACAGCAGTCGTTTTAGGGCATGAGGTCTTCGGCGTACAACAGCAAGTCATTGACCTATGCCACCAGTGTATTGAAATCCCGCAGTTCGGAACCAAGCACTCAATGAACGTCTCGGTTACGGCAGGCATCGTCATGTACCGTCTGGCCAATGCCCTCAGACGCTAATAGTTTAACTTTTTAACCGTTTAACGTGCAAAGCACCACTCTGACATTACTCTCTCCCGCCAAAGACAAACAGGTTGCGCGCGCGGCCATACAGGCGGGCGCAGACGCCGTATATATAGGTGCGCCTGATTTTGGGGCGCGCCAGGCGGCGGGTAATAGCATAGCAGACATCGCGGAAGTGGTGCAAGAAGCACATCTTTACGGCGTGCAAGTACTGGTAACGGTCAATACGCTGCTCCACGAAGATGAATATGCACGGGCCGTAGAGATGATGCACGAACTGCACCGTGTCGGTGTAGATGCAATTATCATACAGGATCTGCATCTGTTGGACTTTGATCTTCCACCTATCCGCCTGCATGCCTCCACGCAATGCGACAACCGCACTCCCGAACAAGTGGCACGCTTACGAGACTTAGGGTTCAAACGCGTCGTCTTGGCGCGTGAACTGTCCATTGAGGAGATTCGAGCCATTCATAAAGCCGTCCCGGATATCGAACTCGAAGCGTTCGTACACGGCGCTTTGTGTGTTTGTTATTCAGGCCGCTGTTTTATGAGCGAAGTATTAGCAGGACGCAGCGCAAACAGAGGTGCTTGCGCACAGTATTGCCGAATGGCATACGACCTGCTTGATGCCGAAGGAAACGAAGTACTGGATGACAAAGGTCTGCCTATTCACCAGCGGTATGTGCTCTCTCTGCAAGACTTGGATCGCAGTGCCTATTTAGGAGAACTCATTGATGCAGGCGTTACGACCTTTAAGATAGAGGGAAGACTCAAAGATGCTGATTACGTGACAAATATAACGGCTTATTATCGGGAGAAATTAGATCAATTCACAAGCCACAAATCACAAGTCACAAATAAAGGGGACGTGTACAAACGCTCTTTCACCCCGAATCCGGAGAAAACCTTCCACCGCGGAGCCACGGATTATTTCCTGCACGGCCGTACACCACACATGGCTAATTGGAACACGCCCAAATCCACAGGAGAATACATCGGCTCCGTCCTCGAGGCACGAGGTAACACACTCCGCGTGCAACTCAATCACGGAATCACGCTCCATAACGGCGACGGATTGACGATTGGTAGCGAAGGCTTCTCCGTCAACGGTGTAGAAGGAAACATAATCAAGGTCAATAAAGAAATCTCCCTTCCTTTAAAGAAAGGGCCGGAGTCAGGCCTCTTTCGAAATCTCGATACAGAATTCGTTAAAAACCTACATTCCGAGCGGCGCATACCCGTTGATATCCTCGTTCGCGAAACGGAAGACGGCTTTGAATTGCAGTATAAAGCCTTATCTTCAGACCGGATTTGGAGCGGTACTTTTGCCTATCCCCATGAGCCCGCCGAGAAAGCAGACAGAGCCCTCGACAACATTCGCACACAGCTAACCAAACTTGGAGACACTCCTTTTATAGCGCGCGCTATACGCATGGAGACCAAACCCTATTTTATTCCTATTAGCATCCTCAACCAGTGGCGCAGAGAAGTTCTACATACCCTTTGATGACTTGCAAATACTGCCTGCTTTTCGAGCTTGGCCACTGTCGCAAGATTAATCCTTACCCGCAAGGCAAGGAACCACGCTTCCTGCGCCTGCGTACAGGGCAAAAACTGACGCTGCATTTCGACTGTCAACGATGTGAAATGACAATAAATCTATAGATATGAAAAAACGTTTCCTCTTCATCATCTTGGTCTGCTCATTAGGTTTGCAGACTTTTGCCGCCTCATGGTCTTTCTCCGGCGGATACATATATTTCGACAACTCAAGCACCCAATGGTCGGACAATAGTCTGATGCTCATTATTGGGAAGTCCGATTGGTCAGGAGTATACGAAATGATGCCTGCCGACGAGCCGGGTTTATGGTACTGCGCATTACCCTCATCCGGATGGAATGACGCAGAATATATGGCTGTTATCGGTGGTTCGACCGTCTGGGCCAAAGGTGCATGGGGAAGCGAGAACCTGAAGAATGCCACGCATTATTCGGCAGTCTACACAGCAGGCTTGAAATCATCAGCAGGGCAAGGATTTCTCTTTACGCCGGAGACTACAGAGAATGGTTGCAGACTAAAACTGACATACCGAGGAGAAGGCTTTTCCGGCAAGTCTTTTGGCACGACGGAGAAGAATAACTGCTATCTGATTGATGCAGAAAAACAACTAATAACATTCATCTTCTCTACCTCCGAGAAACGTTTTAATATCAACCGTTCGGACATCCGAAAGATATACGTCTATGGGTCTATCACGGCATGGGACAATGCCGACGAAGCCTATCGGCTGAACGGTTACAGCGACGATGGTTGTTTCTTCCGCACATTCCCTTTGTCGGCCATCGAAGCGGTGGGTAACAGCGGGCAACCGGAGTTCCTTTTCCATGTATTCAAAACCGACGGAAGTGATTATACCGTTAAGAGTTCGCCTTCTTGGACAGGCGGTATCGACTATCGTCTGCTTTTCAAGAACGGCGGAGGCGAGAACATGGTTGTAGCATTGCCGGGAGATGATTTAGATGAGATATACGCCCGCAATCTCAAAGCGCAGGATGTACGTAAATTGGCGCAGTGGGATCTGACGAAAGAAGAGGAGCAAAAGAAAATCAGTAATTTCCGTTGTGTGCCCGGCACAACACAACTGTACCGCAGTTATCATCCTTTCGACCCATCCCGGCCGGAATACGACACCGAAGAACGCAGACTCTTCTGGGTGGCGCAGAATGCCGATGCAGCAGGTATTCAATGCGATATAGCGCTCTCAGGTGATATGACTGGACATGCAGGCAAAACGTACTCCTGTGGCGGACACACCTACACCATTACCATTCCCGAGTATTACAAAGCGATTATAGATAAGGAACGTGTATTGTATGTCGGCACTGCCTATGGACACACACCGGGTTATAGTGATGCCATCTTCCATAGCGATGGCGAGCGTTTCGCGCAGTGGATACAAGAAACGGTGGAGTTTATCTTGTCAGACAAGCACCCCGCTCCTTTCCAGATTCACTGCGCGCTGGGGTCGGACCGCACTGGGGCTTTCTGTGCTACCATCGCTGCGCTCTGCGGAGCTTCATGGAAAGAAATAGCTGCAGACTATGAGGCAACATCCAACCTCCAAGTGAACGAGTACCGTCACCGGAATTGTATCCGTTATTGTTTGCGCCACATGAGTGGAGTGGACCCTGCTGTGGACACACATTTCAATGATGCTGTCGTTGCACATTTTGTCCAAGGAGGATGGCTGACCGCAGACCAAATAACCCAACTGAAGACCAAACTGAAAGCCGAAACAGGACAAGGCACAGATTGTGCCTGCATGCCCGAACTGGCAAATAAGAAACTGCAAGACGGGCAGTTGATTATTGAGCGGAGAGAGAAGAAATATACTGCTGCGGGTATAGAACTACGATAAAAATGGGTTAAGAAGAGCTATACTCTAAGTTAATAACGTAGAAAAATTGACAAATTTTGCATAAAAGGAGCACTTCGGTGCTCTTTTTTATATATGCATTTGCATATATCAATTATTTTTTGTATCTTTGCGCCCGATTTTTTGCGAAGTATGAAAATAGCGATTATAGGATACGGCAAAATGGGCCATATGATTGAAGAAATTGCCCTCCAGCGCGGACACTCCATCGTCGCGAGGATTGATGCCGGCGATGATTTCAATCTCAACGATGCAGAGGTAGCGATTGAGTTCTCCACCCCGCTGACTGCTAAGGATAATATTTTACGCGCGTGGGCGCAAAACGTGCCCGTGGTATGCGGCACGACAGGATGGGATGTTGCGGAACTGATCGAAGAAGACCATCGCCTTCACAACAAACCGATGCTCGTTTGGAAAAGCAATTTCTCCGTCGGCGTGAATATCTTTTTTGACATCAACAAAATGCTGGCGCAGGAGATGGCTTCCCAGCCGCAATACACGCCATCCATCACCGAGATTCACCATATTCACAAACTCGACAAACCCTCCGGCACAGCGAAAACGCTCGCGGAGCAGATTGCCCCGAACGTACCAATCGATTCTATCCGCGAAGGAGAAGTGCCGGGGACGCATGAAGTGAAATGGGATAGCGAAGAGGACACCATCATCATTACGCACATCGCCAAAGGACGTCGGGGCTTTGCCCTCGGAGCGGTTTTGGCGGCCGAAGAAATAACAAAATAGAATATGAAAAGTTTGCAAGATAGATTAACTGAAGTCACACGCGGCGAATGGATCCGCGCGGCTATATGGAGTGCGTTGTACATCGCCTTCGTCATTTGGGTCGCTTGGGGTGACTGGAAAAGTCTGGGCTGGCTGGCGTTACTGCCGGTTATTATCGATGCGTTCACCACGAAGTACATCAATTACTCCTGGTGGCGTAAGTACAAAGACACCAAACCTGCACTCTACACCCTGTTTAGTTGGATTGATGCCATTCTCTTTGCGCTGGTGGCGGTCTATTTCATCAATCTGTATATCTTCCAGAATTACCAAATACCTTCTTCCTCGTTGGAGAAAACGCTGCGCGTGGGGGATTTCCTCTATGTAAGCAAAATGGCTTATGGTGCCCGCGTACCCCAAACGCCGCTCTCTATGCCGCTCGTCCAGCACACTTTCCCTGAATGGTTAGGCGGTGGGAAGAGTTATTTTGACAAACCCCATTGGGACTACAAACGCCTCAAAGGTTGGGCAAGTCCCCACAAAGGAGATATCTTCGTCTTCAATTTCCCTGCCGGAGACACCGTTTGTCTGAAAATGCAAAATCCCGATTATTACACCCTCTGCCATTACTACGGCAAAAACTTGGTTCATCAGCGCAAAGATGTGTTCGGAGACATCACCACACGTCCGGTGGACCGCCGCGAGAACTACGTCAAGCGTTGTGTAGGCGAACCGGGCGATTCGCTGCAAATCATCGATAACGTCATTTATATCAATGGTGAGCGCGAACCCGAAAGGGAAGGAATGCAACTCAATTACCTCGTTCGGACCGACGGACATGTATTCGGAGCCAAATACTTGGATAAACTGGGTATCAGCCTCGCAGACAGAATACAGATTGATGCGCACACGTGGCATTTCCCGCTGACCAAAGCGATGAAAGCCGAATTGGAGAAGAACCCTCACGTGCTCACTATCAGCATTGAGCCGGAGGCGCAAGGAGGTGCCGTTTATCCGCTCGGACATACTGAGTGGACGCGTGACAACTACGGACCTATTTATATCCCGCGAAAGGGTGACCGCATTCTTATCACAGAGGACAACTATTGGCTCTACAAACGCATTGCCGATGCATATGAGTTCAAGCCGATAGCGATTGGCGAAGTGTATGAATTTGCCATGGATTATTATTGGGCGATGGGAGACAACAGACACAACTCTGCGGACAGTCGTTACTGGGGCTTCGTCCCGGAAGACCACATCGTTGGACGACCGGTATTTATATGGCTCTCGCTGGATAAAGATAATCATCGCATTCGATGGAATCGCTTGGGGAACGGAGCTAAGAGATGATTTTACCCACCGCATATTTGCCGCCGCTCTCGTATATGCAGGCGCTGATGAGCGAACCCGCAATCATTGAGCAGATGGAGACCTTTGAGAAACAGACGTTCCGCAATCGATGCCTGATTCGCGACGCTAAAGGAGAAATAGTGCGATTAACGGTGCCCGTCGGAAAAGTGGAGCATAAACAACTGACGCGCGACATTCAAATCAGTTATCAGACCAGGTGGCAGCACCAACACTGGATAACGCTCGTCAGCGCATACCAACACACGCCGTACTTCCTGTATTTCGCGGACTACCTCAGGCCGTTCTATGAAAAGGAACACAAATGGTTGGTGGACTTTAATGACGAAATGAACGCTACGCTCGCATCGCTGATAAAGAGAGAGAGACCTATTCAGATTGAAAGTTTAAAGTTGAACGCTGAAAGAAGCCACACTGCCGATTGGAGCGGACAGATTTGGACAGATAAACATCCGTGGCAAACGGAGATAAGCATATTAGATACCTTGTTTGATGAAAGAGATTGATTGGAGTAAACTGGGATTTCATTATACCGAACCGGAATATATTGTCCGGGCGGGATATCATAACGGTGCATGGGAAGAACCATACGCTACAAAGGATAAGTTCCTTCATTTGCATGTGTCGGCCACATGTCTTCAATATGGACAGGAAGCTTTCGAAGGACTCAAAGCGTTCCGGGGAGTAGATGGGAAGATACGTATCTTCCGATGGAGAGAGAACGCCAAACGAATGGCGCAAAGCGCAAAAGGACTGTATATGGCATCTGTCCCGGAAGAACTATTCGGTAAGGCCATTCGGCTCGCTTTGAAGAAAAACATCAAGTTGTTACCGCCATATGGCACAGGAGCCACGCTCTATTTCCGTCCATTACTCATCGGCACAACGCCGCGTTTGGGAGTAGGACCCGGCAAGGATTTTGAGTTTATCGTCATTCCTTCGCCTATCGGACCGTATTATCCGGGCAAGTTCCATTGCACAACTTTCATCGTCAATCGGCATGTGGATAGAGCAGCTCCACTGGGCACCGGGCAATTCAAGGTCGGTGGCAACTACGCCTCCTCGTTCCGGGCCACGGAACCGGCGCATGCACAAGGAATGGACTGCCTTTTCCTCGATGCACGCCACCATAGATATATTGACGAATGTTCGGCTGCCAATTTTATTGGTATCAAAGAGAACGACGGACAAATCGAATACTTGACGCCGCGCTCTACGGCCATCCTGCCGTCCATTACGAATAATAGTCTCATGACGCTGGCCAAAGAGAAAGGATTCAAAGTGACGAGAAGACGTATCCGCTTGGAGGAACTGGAGCAAATGAGCGAAGCTGCAGCCTGCGGAACGGCCTGTGTGATTTCACCGATTGACAAAGTGTTTGACCCGGAGAACAACAGGATTTATCCGCTCACGGATAACCCCGGTCCTATACTCACGGAACTCTATCACGCGCTGAAAGATATCCAGTACGGGCGGACAGAGGACAGACACGGATGGTGCGAGGTGATTGAATATGAAAATAAGAAAATGAAAAATTAAATAAATTGTATTATGTTTAAAAATCAACCCAAAGGACTGTTCGCCCTGGCATTAGCCAACACCGGCGAGCGTTTCGGCTACTACACGATGTTAGCCGTCTTCGCGCTTTTCTTGCGCGCTAATTTTGGTCTGTCGCCTTCAGCGGCAGGCGCTATTTACTCCACTTTCCTGGCGTTCGTATATTTCCTCCCGCTCATCGGAGGTATTGTTGCCGATAAAATCGGTTACGGTAAGTGCGTGACAATAGGTATTATCATCATGTTCTTAGGCTATGTGCTACTGGCCGTACCGATGGGAGGTGTCGAATACGGCAGTCCGGCATTGGCAATGACCGGCATGATTGCGGCACTGGTTCTCATCAGTTTCGGTACAGGCCTCTTCAAAGGAAACTTGCAAGTAATGGTCGGCAATCTCTATGATGACCCGCAGTATGCAGACCGCCGTGACGCGGCTTTCTCGCTTTTCTACATGGCGATTAACGTAGGTGCAATGTTCGCGCCTACTGCGGCTGTAAAAATCATGGACTGGTCTCAGCAATCGCTGGGCGTAAGCGTGAACGACAGTTATCACTTCGCTTTCGCCGTTGCCTGCGCTTCACTCGTACTCAGTATAGCCATCTATTATGCTTGCCGGCCTTGGTTCAAGCATGTTGAGAACACCGCTAAACAGGCGGCTGCAAGTGGACAGAAAGTAGAGGAACTGTCTCCCGAGCAGACCAAGAAACGTATCGTTGCGCTGTGCCTCGTCTTTGCCGTTGTATTATTCTTCTGGATGGCATTCCACCAGAACGGTCTGACGCTCACTTATTTCGCCAATGAGTTCGTAACACCTGTTGTTACGGGCGTACAGACCATGGCCTTCGATATTATCAATCTGGTCTTGGTAGCTATCCTTGTTTATGCCTTGTTTGGCATCTTCGGCGATGGTACACGCAAAGCCAAAACAATCTGGAGCTGTGTGGGAGTAGCCGTATTAGGTGTATTGGCATACAAATATCTGCATCACCCGGCTGAGATTAGTATCTCTGCGCCTATTTTCCAGCAGTTCAACCCGTTCTACGTAGTAGCACTGACTCCTGTTAGCATGGCTATCTTCGGAGCGCTGGCTGCTAAAGGAAAAGAGCCGTCTGCGCCTCGTAAGATCGCTTATGGAATGCTAGTAGCAGCAGCAGCTTATGCGCTGATGGCTTTCTGCTCCATTGGTCTGTTGACGCCGACAGAGCAGGAGTTGGCACGCGTAACAGGAGATGGAACGTTTGTAAATGCCAATGTGCTCATCTTGACATATCTGGTACTCACTTTCGGAGAGTTATTGCTCAGCCCGATGGGTATCTCCTTCGTCAGCAAAGTGGCTCCTCCGCAATACAAAGGAATGATGATGGGTGGATGGTTTGTAGCCACGGCGCTGGGTAATTTCCTCGTGTCTGTAGGCGGTTTCCTCTGGGGAGGTCTGCCTTTGTGGCTTGTCTGGAGCGTATTCATCGGTGTTTGTCTCATCGCGGCTATCTTTATGTTCGCTATGATGGGAAAATTGGAAGATGCAACAAAGTAATTTACCATTTGTTCATTTACCATTTGAACATTTATTATGGAAGAAGTAATCAAATATTTCGAATCACTCGAAGCACGCATCGCTGCTTTGGAGGCGCAGGTGGAAGAACTGAAAAATCGCCCTGAGCCCGAACCTAAAGTGGTAGAAAAAGTGGTAGAGGTAGAAAAAATCGTTGAGAAACCCGTAGAGGTTATCAAAGAACCGGAGTTGCCTGCAGAGCCTCAGCCAGAACAAAAGTCAGAACAAAAACCCGAGTCCAAACCCGAACCCGAGCAACCTAAAGAAGTGGTTTCGCCGAATGCCTCCATTTATGGAAAAGCCGTAGATGATATTCGCCAGGCCATCTCGTTGGGGGATCGTTTCCTGTATCAGCGGGAGTTATTTAATCAGAATGCAGAATTGATGCAACGGACGCTGACTGAACTGAACGCGCTGAGTTCGTTTGACGAAGCAATGGAGTATATCAGTCGATTCCATTGGGACGCAGAGAGCAGTACATACCAGCAGTTCATCGTCACGCTCCACCGCCGGTTTGGTTAAAATGTCAAATAACAAATGACAAAATAGCAAATGTTATATCTCGTTCCAACACCGGTTGGCAATCTGCAGGATATGACTTTCCGCGCCATTGAAGTGCTGAAGTCTGTGGATTTGATTCTTGCCGAGGATACACGTACAAGCGGTGTCTTGCTGCAGCATTTCGACATCCATACGCCGCTCAAGAGCCATCATAAGTTCAATGAGCACGAGACCTCTGCAGATATAGTGGAGCGCTTGAAAGCAGGAGCGAATATTGCGCTTATATCCGATGCAGGCACGCCGGCTATCAGCGATCCAGGGTTTTTCCTCGTGCGCGCTGCTGCTGAAGCGGATATTGAGATTCAGTGCTTGCCCGGAGCCACTGCTTTTGTTCCGGCACTCGTGGATAGCGGGCTGCCAAACAACCACTTCTATTTCGAAGGCTTCTTGCCGCAGAAAAAAGGACGTCAGACACGACTGCACTATTTGGCACAATTAGACCAAACGTTCATCATTTATGAGTCGCCGTTCCGTTTAGTAAAGTCCTTGGAACAACTGGCTGCGGTCTGCGGAGAAGAACGCAAAGCGTCTGTCTCCCGTGAGATTAGTAAAATCCACGAAGAGACCATGCGGGGAACGTTAGCGGAGCTGATTGCTCATTTCAAACAAACGCCGCCCAAAGGCGAAATAGTCATCTGCATAGCAGGAAAGGAATAAATGTAAAAAATATAAAAATGAGGAAAGGCGAAAATGTCTGAGATGAAATCCTTGGCGAAGGACACCGCCATCTATGGATTGAGCAGTATTATCGGTAAATTTCTGAACTACCTGCTGGTACCTCTTTACACTTATGCGCTCGCGCGCACAAGTGACTATGGAGTTGTTACCAACATCTATGCATGGACCGCTTTACTGCTGGTACTCCTTACCTATGGTATGGAGACGGGATTCTTCCGTTTCGTCAACCGCGAAGATTATGATGCAAAGAGTGTGTACAAAACCGCTTTCTTTACCTTACTAAGTAGCAGCACTTTCTTCGCCGTACTGGTCATCGTCTTCCAGCAACCGATAGCGAATGTGCTGGGCTATGCAGACCATTCGGAGTTCATCGCCATGATGTTCGCCACGGTAGCTATAGATGCGTTCGCCAGCATTCCTTTCGCATACCTGCGCTATCAGAAACGCCCCATCCGGTTTGCCATTCTCAAACTGCTGTTTGTTCTGCTTAATATAGGCTTCAATCTGCTTTTCCTCGTGGCGCTTGGGAAGAACGATGTGTTCTATGTCTTCCTCAGTAATATTCTCGCCACAACGATTCAGACGCTTTGCCTGCTGCCGATGACAATGCCTAAAGGCGGACATTTCGATGCGCAGGTGCTCAAAGAGATGCTGCGTTACTCGCTGCCGTTGTTAATTCTCGGCGTAGCGGGAATCATGAACCAAACATTGGACCGCATTCTCTTCCCTTACCTTTATACAGGAGCGGACGCACAGGCGCAACTCGGTATCTATGGGGCATGCTTCAAAGTGGCGATGGTGATGATGATGTTTACTCAGGCGTTTAGATATGCTTACGAGCCGTTCGTTTTTGCTAAACACAAAGACCGTCAGTCCGTAGAGGCATACGCCGACGCGATGAAATATTATATTATCTTCTCGTACCTCATCTTGTTGGGCGTCATTTTCTATCTGGATATATTCCGGTATATCGTCTCCAGTGCCTATTGGGAGGGATTGAAAATAGTGCCGGTAGTATTGTGGACATATGTCTTCCAGGGCATCTATTTCAATCTCAGTTTCTGGTATAAACTGACAGATGAGACCCAATGGGGTGCCTATTTCTCACTCATTGGATTGCTTATCACACTGGTACTGCAGATTGTCGGTGTACCGCTCATCGGTTACTGGGCTTCCTGCGGCAGCAGTCTCGTTTGTTACTTTGTGATTATGCTCCTCTCCTATTTCATCGGTCAGAAGAAAGCGCCAATTCCGTATGACTTGCGCAGCATAGGTCTCTACACCTTGCTGACACTCGGGCTGCTCGGCATCTACTATGCCATCCGACTCAATACTGCAATGAACATGTGGGCACTGATGGGCATTGGTACTCTGCTCATTGCAATCTATTTATTAGTATTAACACGAAAAGATTTTCCTATTCAAAATGTTCTCAGGAATCGTAGAAACAATGGCTCAAGTCGTTAAGATTGAGACCGAACAAACCAATAAACATTTCACTCTCCGCAATCCATTTGGAGAGCCGTTGACTATCGATCAGTCGATTGCGCACAATGGTGTTTGCTTGACTGTCGTTAAAATGGAGGGAGACCTATATACCGTAACGGCAATGCAAGAGACCTTGCGCTTGACCAACTTGGACTTGCTGAAGGTGGGCGACTTTGTCAATGTGGAGCGCTCTATGCTCATGGGCGGCAGGTTGGACGGACATATCGTTCAGGGACATGTGGACCAGAAAGCCGTTTGTATTGAAGCCAAGGAAACCGACGGCAGTTGGTACTACCGCTTCGAATACGACACAACGCGAGAGATGATTGAACGCGGATATTTCTGCGTGGACAAGGGCTCTGTTACCATCAATGGTGTCAGTCTCACAGTCTGCGAACCGGATATACAAGGCAATAAGGGATATGTCTCCGTTTGTATCATCCCTTATACCGAGGAGAATACGAACTTCAAGTATATCAAAGAGGGTACTGTGGTGAATATCGAGTTCGACATCCTCGGCAAATATATGGCGCGATACTTATCGCAAATGAGCCAAATGAACAAATGAGAAAATGAACATATAAACAAATGACTTTTATGGACAAAATCAGTTATGCATTAGGACTCTCGATGGGCCAGAACCTTATGGGTAGCGGCGTAGAGAGCCTCAATTATCAAGATTTGGCACAAGGCATCGAGGATGTACTGACCAAACAGCAACCTAAAATCACCTATCAAGAGGCGCAACAAGTATTGAATAGTTTCTTCCAGGAATTGGAAGCCAAAGTAGCCGGCGCAGCAAAAGCTGACGGAGAGAAATTTCTTGCCGAAAATGCCAAACGCGAAGGAGTAAAAGTGACGGCAAGCGGATTGCAATACGAGATTCTGGAGCCATCTCTGGGGCAAAAACCCAAGGCGACAGATACAGTACGTGTACATTATGAAGGCACGCTCATCGACGGAACGGTTTTCGACAGCAGTTACCGCCGCGGTGAATCCATCACCTTCCCGCTCAACGGCGTAATCAAAGGATGGACGGAAGGACTCCAACTCATGTCCATCGGATCGAAGTATAAATTCTTCATCCCTTATCAACTGGCATACGGAGAGCGCGGCGCAGGACAGTCCATTCCGCCCTATGCTGCACTTATCTTCACCGTGGAATTATTGGGTATTGAATAAAACATCATAAATAACAAATCATCTATTTGAAATGAAAAAGATTAGTATTTTTTTGCTTGCCGTAATGGCTATGATTTCCTGCGGCAACAGTTATCAAGCACGAGAGGCAGCACTCAGCAATGAGAGTGATTCTATCAATTATGCCATCGGTCTGCTGAATGGTTTGCAGATCCGGATGTATTATCTTCAAAATGACAGCAGCGACGAGGCTATCGCAGAATTTGTTGACGCGCTCGAGGAGGGTTATACCGGGCAGGCTGAGCAACTCAACGAAGTGGAGAAAGCCGGTCGTCAACTCGGTATCTCCGTGAAGGCATTTGAGAAAAAAGGTCTGGCAGAAAATGCAGCATGGACACTCAATGAGAAACTCCTCTTCCAAGGTTTGATCAATGCTGTGCTGGGGGACACTACTGTTATGAATGAAAAAGATGCAGAAACATTCTTCATGCAGGCATACCAGGCTCCCGCAGAGGGTACGGCAGAAAAACCTATTCTTGCCAAATGTCCCAAAGCAGCCAAAACAGTTGAACTCAAGTCGCGTATTGATTCGCTTAACTATGCGTTCGGCGTTCTCAACGGTGCACAAATCAAATCATACGTCCTTGCAGATGATGAAGACGGCGAAGATTTGAAAGTGTTTGTGGACAACCTCAATAAAGGTTTGAAAGAGAAAGTACGCAATCCGCAGGTTGTTGCGATGGGCAAAAGTGTAGGTCAGGCTATTCGTGAGCAAGAACCCGTCGGACTGCTTGGTATTTCCGGTTTGGAAACCAACTATGATTTGATCAAACAAGGTTTCATCAACGGACTGTATAACTATACCGAGCAACTGGATATGCAAACTGCCGGTAGCTATGTAGAAAGCGTCGTTTCCCGTCTCAAATACGGAGAGACCAAAGAGGCCGGCGAGAAATTCTTGCAGGAGAATGCGCTGCGCGACGGCGTTAAAGTAACCGAGAGCGGTCTGCAATACGAAGTACTCGTGCAGGGTAAGGGTAAAAAACCGACAGCTGAATCTACAGTAAAAGTACATTACGAAGGCACTCTCATTGACGGTACTGTTTTCGATAGCAGTTATCAGCGTGGCGAACCGATTGAGTTCCCGCTCAATGGAGTAATCAAAGGTTGGACGGAAGGACTCCAACTCATGCCGGTTGGATCGAAATACAAACTCTATATCCCGTATGAGCTCGGCTATGGTGAGCGCGGTGCAGGACAATCCATCCCGCCGTACGCTACTCTCATCTTTACGGTGGAGTTGTTAGACATCAAATAACCTCTAACCCCTAACCATAACATGGGCGTTATTGCTAAGCAATCGATTCGTGGTACGATAGTTACCTATCTGGGTATCGCCGTTGGCGTTGTTACCACGTTCTTCGTACTAACCCGTTTCCTCACGGCTGAGGAAATCGGGTTGGCACGAGTGCTTATTGATACCGCCGTCCTTTTTATCGGTTTGGCGCAACTGGGTACAAGCAGCAGTATCATCCGTTTTTACCCGTATTTTCACGATGAGGAGCAGAAGGACCATGGTTTCTTCTTCTGGGCAATGGTGGTACCTTTTATCGGCTTTGTACTGTTCGCCCTCATCTACTGGCTTTGCCGGGCGCCGATAGCCATGTGGTTTGGAGAAAAGTCTCCGCTATTTGTAGAGTACTATTATTTAGTACTCCCGTTGGCTTTCTTCATGCTCTATCAAACGATATGCGAGAGCACATGCAATGTGCTGATGCATATTGTGTTACCGCGTGCTGTGCGTGAATTGGTAGTGCGTATCGGGTTGCTGGCGCTATATCTCTTATACGCTTTCCGCATCGTCTCGCTGGATGGTTTTGTTATCGGCCTATGTGCCGTTTATGCCATTGCGGCTATCATCAATCTATGCTATTTCTTCTCTTTGCAGCCCATCCGTCTAAAACCCGATTGGACATTCCTGAAAGAAAACAAACAATTGGTACGGCGCTATTTGATGTACACGGGATTCCTGATTGTCTCTGCAGCAACTACAACCTTAGCGCCTACCCTTTCCTCTTTCTTCGTAACGGCTAAGATGGGACTGGATAACACCGGTATCTTTGCCATCGCTACCTATATGGCGGTGCTGGTAAGTGTTCCTTATCGCTCTGTGACGGCGATTGCTTCGCCGCAATTGGCACGCGCCATCAAAGAGGACAACCGCGAAGAGTGCACCAAACTCATTCAGCAGGTAACACGCAATTTGCTCCTCATAGGAGGATTTATATTACTGGCTATTTGGTTTAATATCGATCTCATCTTCCATATTCTGCCTAACGGAGCTATCTATGCGACCGCAAAGAATGTGGTACTTATCTTGGGCGTCAGCCAATTGGTTTTGGCTACGTTCTCTATTTGCTTGACCGCCCTTAACTATTCGCGCTTCTATGCATTTAGTTTATTGCTGTCACTTATCCTTACCGCCGGTGCCATCGTGCTTAATAACTATTTGGTACCATGGTTGGGAATGGAAGGAGCCGCTTTCAGCAATCTCATTTCGTACGGTTTGTATTACGTACTCATCATTGCCACTTTTGTGCCATTGTGCCGCATACACATCGTGGACAAACGATGGGGATATACCCTTCTGCTGATTGCCGTGCTTTTCGCACTCAATTATTTGTGGCAGACCTATCTGCCGGCCCTCAATATCTGGTTAGACAGTTTGCTCCGCTCCTTCGTAATTTTGGGCAGCGGTGCTTGGATTGCCTATAAAGCCAATCTGTCTCCGGAAATTAAAAATACACTAAACATTAAACACTAAACATTAAACGATGCGCTATTTTATCACCTTTGCATATCAAGGTACCGATTTTCACGGTTCGCAAACTCAGCCGAACGGCAATACCGTTCAGGCGGAGATGGAAGCGGCGTTTGCCACGATATTACGCCAACCGGTTGCCCTCACTTTTGCCGGGCGAACGGATGCAGGGGTACATGCAGAGCAAATGGTAGCGCATTTCGATATAGACAAACCCGTGCCTGCAAATCTGATGGCGAGGCTTAATAATTTATTGCCTGACTCGATTGCGGTCTCTGATATTCGGCGTGTCACAAATGAGGCGCACGCGCGCTTTGATGCAACGGAACGCACCTATCGCTATCGCGTCACCACGCGCAAGAACCCATTTAGCTGTCAAATACGGACGCGCGTCGCACCAATCCTCAACTTTACTGCTATGAACAAGGCAGCTGCACTGTTGTTAGGAAAGCAGGACTTCGCGTCTTTCTGTCGGACGCATACGGATGTCAAAACAACCATCTGCGACGTGCGTGAAGCAAAATGGGTACAAGAGAACGACTCTGAAGCTTATTTCGTGATTACGGCTGATCGCTTTCTGCGGAATATGGTACGCGCTGTTGTCGGCACACTCTTTGAAGTTGGGCGGGGCAAAATGACAGAGGCTGAGTTTGCGCAAGTCATCGCTGCGCACGACAGGTGTAAGGCCGGACACTCCGCGCCCGCGGAAGGACTGACTTTAATTGAAATTAAATATCCTAAAAATATATATCTATGAAAAAACTCTCTCTTTTGCTGCTTGCTGCAGCATTCTTAAGCGCTTGCAGCACTGCCTCCAAGTATCAGACGACCAAGCAAAGCGACATCGACCAATTGACCAAATCGGCCTCTTTTGACATGCCGAAAGTGACAGTACCCTCGTTCCCGAATCGCACCTTCGACGTATTGGATTATGGTGCCGATCCCACGGGAGAACTCCTCGCCACGGATGCTATCCAACGGGCTATTGACGAATGCTCTGCGGCAGGAGGAGGAACGGTTATTATCCCTGCCGGCATTTATCTGACAGGCCCGATTTTCTTCAAATCCAATGTGCGGTTGTACACCGAGCGAAACAGCCTTATCGTCTTCTCCCACGATCTCGATTTGTATGAGATTTACGATGAGTGGTTTGAAGGGATTCCTACCAAACGCTGTACCAGTCCGCTTTACGCTCTCAATGCAGAGAATATAGCCATCACCGGTCATGGGACATTCAACGGTAACGGTGACTGGTGGAGACCGCTCAAGAAGAATAAAATGGCTCCGGGGCAATGGAAAAAGCACCTGAAGGAGAAAGGCGGAGTGGTTACAGACAAAGATATCTGGTATCCGGACAGCGCTTCTATCCTCGCGCAAACCTATTGTGTAGATCAGAATGTGCCGGTGATTACAGATGATAGTCTCTGGCAAGTTGTCAAATCATTCCTTCGTCCGGTAATGCTGCATTTTGTAGGATGCAAGAACATTCTGCTGGAAGGTGTCACTTTCGAAAACAGTCCGGCATGGAATCTGCACCCCATGTGCTGCGAGAATGTGATCCTGCGTGATTTGAACGTACGCAATCCATGGTACAGCCAAAACGGAGATGGTGTGGATGTAGAGAGCTGTAAGAATGTGGTAATCAGCCATTGCTCGTTCGATGTAGGAGATGATGCTATCTGCATGAAGTCCGGCAAAGACAAACCCGGTCGCGACAGAGGTATCCCGACGGAAAATGTAGTCGTAGATGATTGTGTAGTCTATCATGGTCATGGCGGTTTCGTTTGCGGTTCGGAGATGTCCGGAGGAATCAAAAACGTAGAAGTTCGCAATAATCTCTATATCGGTACGGATGTGGGTCTGCGCTTTAAATCCACCCGCGGACGAGGAGGTGTTGTAGAAAATATCTTCATCAATGGCGTTAATATGATTAATATCCCGAATGAGGGCTTGCTCTTTGATCTCTTCTATGGAGGAAAGGGTGCCGGCGAAGAGACGGAAGAAGAAATCGCAGCGCGCATGAACGCAGAGGCTCCGGCGGTAAGTGAAGAGACACCGGCATTCCGCAATATTGTGATTGAAAACGTAAAAGGCTCCAATATCAAGCGCGCCATCTATTTCAACGGTCTTCCGGAAATGAAGATTCAGAATGTGACCTTGCGTAATATCAAGATGAGCGCGACCGAAGGAGCACTCTTCCGCCAAACGGACGGACTGGTGATTGAGAAAGTGAATATTATTCCTGTCAAAGGAGAAGCCTTCACTTTTGCTCCATCTGTAGAAAATGTCAAGATTAATTGATAAATCTGTCTGTGTTCTGTCAGCCGCTTTCGCGGCGGTCTTTCTCGCGGGCTGTGCCCCGCGGGTAGCAACCTCTTTCTGGAAAATCGGCACTCCTGCCGATTCTGCCATTGCCGGCTATACTGTTATCCATGCAGAGGGAAAAACGCGCCATTGCTATCCTATTGAAGCATGGAGCGACGGTCCGCTCGTAGATACGTATCACGAGTTACACCATCATGGTGTAGCCGTAGAGTCGGAATTGATGGCTTATCGTATTTATTTTGACAAAAAGCAAACGATTGACCCCTATTGTAAACGCAAGCCTCAGCTCGAATTGGCCACCGGTTATTGGTATCCGAATGATAGTCTGCTGGCGGAGGGCTACGGAGATGATATACTCCGCGTGAGCGGAACAGTAGGCGTAGGCTCTGTCAAGTATTGGAACGGCAAACTCTATCACATAGAGGATGTAGGAGAACGACAGCAATGGATTGTCAGAAAGAGCCGTAATAAAGCCACCATAGCCGTCTGCGACGTAGATTGGACTATTCCTGACGGGAATCAAGAAGACCCGGAGAAGAGAAAAGTAGTGGACATGAATGTGGAATACACGATGCGCGCAGGGCATAGGGATATGCGGTGCGACATTAAAGTGTCCGAGCCGGTCGAAGGGCTATGTACCGGTGTGCAAACCATTCCGGCTAAAGGGCCAAATAACCAATCACAAATTACCAATTACCAATTAGAGAACGGAACTCTCTTGGTTTCATGGGGTACCGACTGGCCGGTAAATGATTCCATCAAATATGCCAAAGAGACTGTCGGTTTGGGTGTCTTTATTCCAAAAGAGTTTGCCGGAGAATTAGTTCACGATAAGAGGAATAATCTCTGCCTTTTAAAATCACAAATCAGCAATAACAAATCACAAATGTGTGCGACAGCACACTTCTACCTCACCGTTTGCGGTGCCACCAAAGAAAACCACCCCGTTGCAAAAAATGCAGCAGAGTGGCGAGATTACTTGCTTCGCTGGGCGCGTCGGCTCAAATAGCGGTCATTCTCATTCGCATGTCGTTCGCATCGCGGACGTCACCGTTGGATTTCTTTCCCGCGCGTACTTTATATAGCGCGTACGCGCCCGCAAGCGCTGCAACAAAGAGCCATACTTCCCATCCATCGCCTATCGGGCACCAGCAATAGCCCTCTTCGTACACGTGATCACAACCGTAGGAGTACCAACTACCACATACCTCACATACCCAATCACCTTGTCCGTCATCGCCTGCGTTAGGATCCCAATGCCAGTGACACTCTCCACATGCATCATCTGGTACCGGAGGATCTGTCGGGCTACGTCTTGGACCGGTTTTCGGATGATAAGAATCTACTGTTGTTATTCCTCCGGATACCCGCGATGCGGAAGTCTGAATACCTCGCACGGACGGCGTTGATGTTACAGGTGTTGCAGCAGAAGCTATTCCTATACCCATTGAACTACCGGTAGAAGTCATGGATGCTACCGGTGCTTGCGCCATTCCTGCAGAAGCAGTACGCTGATGTACGGCGCTCGTTGTATAGATATATCCGCCACGCCCTGCTCCCTTATACGGAGAGGCATAACTCAACGCGGATGCCGTGATAGTGCACAGCAAACACAATATAATAAATATAATCTTTTTCAAACTAATACCTTTCTAATATGCCCTTGTCACAAGGGGAATGCATCAGCGTACAAGTACGCCGGTTGCATTGTACAGCACTCCGTTCTTCAAGATAAAGAGTTGATTATCCTTGATAAACTTATGTGCTTTTGAGCCATTCTCTACATTCTCCACGCTGGTAGCGACACCAGGTTTGTTAGATCCATCCCACTCGATAATCTCGAAGCGATCAGTAATCGTACTATTCGGCTCTGCAAAGAATGTATATTCTGCATTTTCTGTTATTTCAGTTATTTGTTCCGTTTCCCAGTCGAGCAGTGCCAACTCTTTCTCGCTGTTCAGGTGGCTGAAGAAGAACGTGTACATGGTCTCTTCTCCCGTGCGCACACCTACGCGCGTTCCGATGAACGAATTGGTTGCATCTACAGATAGCTTATCTTCTCCTTCTATCGCAAAGATATTAAATTCGCCATCCTCCATTTTCCGCGCGTCATAACCATTCTCGTATGCAGCATCATACTGCTCCGACTCCAGCATATATAAATGATCCAAGAGACCGTCTGCATATACTGATATCTTTAATGCTCCGAGAGCTTGTCCCTCGTCATGAGCTTTGACACGAAGAGGAACATTCGGATGCTTAGCGTTCCATACTATCTTATTATAATCCAGGGTCAATGTAGCATCTTTTGTGGTGTGCACATAGAATCCTTGCATAGAAGGAATGATTGTTGGTAAACTAAATTTACCGCGCAACTCATCGGATACTCCCACAGGGATTCCAATATACTGACCAGGGGCATTATTTTCATTCACTCCTTTAGTTAAGAGATCCAATTCCTCAATATTCTGGCGTGAACCGGTATTGAACATATAAATTGTTGCAGATGCTCCTTCGGAGAAATCTGTAGCGTCAATTTTAGTAATATCTATCGGGGCAGCGTAACTATTTGCCAAGACATTCGTTCCTGCTATCGGAGAGTCTTCCGTATAAACTAAGTCCAATTCGACATTATCGTTCGGGACCAAATGTCCTGTAAAGGTCACTAATTTCCCTCTCGGGTCTTTGTACTGATTGGTCAAATATCCTGCAAACGGCTCTAATTTGAGGTTTCTGCGATCATTCACCCATTTGCCGGAACCCTCATTCCAGTAATAAATCATATTCGATACAAAGACTGTGCGTGCAAGCGGATTTTCCGCAATAGGAGAACCTACATATTGCCACTGAGAGATTAAGTTTCTATCCGAGTTCTCATCCATTTCCGTATACACCTTCGTAAACAACTCTATCGTCGCTTCGGGCATTGCGCTTGTGTAATCAGGAGAAATACGCAGATAGCCTGTCTGACCTCTGGTTGCGCTCTCATAAGCCGAGTCGGCCTTCAGAATCAAGTTGTCCTTCGTTGCGCCGCTAATACCGCCTGCGCCGATTGTCAAACCACCTGTCGGCATTACAATAACAGAACCGGCAGGAGTAATGGTCATGCTCTGGACCTCTTCTTCGTTATCAACCATCACCTCAGAAGCGATAATAACATCATCGCTTGCGGTCGGCACTTCTCCAATCTCCCAGTTGCCTGCTTTTGTCCAGTCATCGTCTATCGCACCATTGAACAGATAGCGGCCATTAACGGTAAATATCCAAGGCTTGGAAACAGGTGCGTAACTGATATTTCCGGCCTGCGAAACTGTGATCGTGAACGTGCCTAAACCGGAAATCACTACTTCGCCATTTATAATAGACGCTATATCACTTCCGCTTGTCACTGCATATGTCACAGGAGTAAGGCCACTTGTCGCATATGCGTTCAAAACAGGAGTCTCGTCAGGAGTAATTACTGTTTGCGGATCCCAGATAATATCTTGGCTTTCTTGCGTAATGGTAGCAAGAAGAGTGACCTCAACAGATATATTGCGCAGAGTATCTGTGATAGTTATTGTATTGCTCCAGTCTCCCACGTTCATTGGTTGAACAGAGAAAGCCAAATCCACTGTAGCACGCGTACCGCAATCGGCTTCAATCACATCTGTAATAGTCAAGCCGTTGGTTGTATTACTTGCAGTAACGGTCATGTCGCCCTTCACATCCGAATAGGTAACCGGAATTGAGCCTTCATATAGCGAACCGGCAGCGATATTACCCAAGTTAATCGTCGCATTCTCCACTTCAATCATCGGCACCATCGTTACGGTAATACCACCTACATAGTGGTAACCACGACCACCCTGCGGACGAACAAACTTCAGATGCGTCGCCTCCGGACTTAACTGAATTGTTTCCGAATAAGCCGTTGTGTTCTTCTCAGGATAAACATAAGCGAGAGCTTCAGTTTCATACGTGGCTCCGCCATCGGTAGATTGATATACCTTAATACCCTCGTTATAATACTCGATGGCCACGTTATACGATACACCACGCACATAGAAATTCAGTTTGTCCGGTGTACCTTGGCTGTGATCCAACGATACAACGTGAGAAACCTCCGGAAAACTCAGACTGAATGCGTAGAACTCTATCTCGTCCGTAATCTCTTTCATGAGAGCGGGGTCGCAGTCGCCTGTTTGATTCTCACGTACACGTACTATTTTGGTAATAGAGGTTGCGGCCTCATATTCTTCATTCCCTGCTACCGAGGCGGTAATAGTCGTCTCGCCCAAACCGATAACACGGAAATGCGTGCCATCAATCATCTCTATCACGCCATTGTCCGTCGGACAAGTATATTGAATTAGCGCCGTGCGGGCAGAGTTGGGTTCATCCTCACCGGTTGCAAGGTTCAGCACATACACTTGCGCCGTCAGTTCTTTCTCGTCAGCTACGGAAATAGCGCGCGTGAAGTTCTGATTCCAAATAATATGCTGGATTTTTTTGTTGGTAGCATTGATAACTTTCGTCTCGCTTACGGACTTCCACAACGGCATCTCAGCCGAAGTAGCCGTCAGATGCGCTGTACCTTCACCTACAACGGTGAACGAACGCCCGTCGGCAGCGATACTGATAATCGATTCTTCACCAGCTTGCACGGAATAGGTAACGATGGCCTCGTTGGACGCCGTTGCTGCTGCATTATCCGTGAATGTCAGCGGCAATGAAACTGGCTCTGTCTCATAGAGACTTCCCCACGTTAAGGTCGGGGTCTGCTTCTCCGTCTCTGCGTTGATGGTAATCGTTGCATTCTGACTCGGTGTATAAACCGTGATAGTTGCTGCTATCTGTTCCGGAATATCGCTTGTATAGGTTACTATAATCTCTTTGCGCTCCGCCGAAGCATCAAAAGCAGTCTCGCCTACAGTAACATGCGCATTGTCGCTTGCAACCTTTATCTCGTCAGCACAATCGCTATAATCCACATAGAACACAGCCGTTTTTTCACCATTTATGGTGTTGATCGGCAGATTCAGCGAGGGAAGGGTATTTCCGTCTACGTCTTGGATTGTCATCCATTCCTTGCGGGTGATACGAATATCATTGATGTACGGGTTATCGGAAGCATTGATGGTACCGCCGCGATCAAATACGACCTTTTTCGTTCCATCTGGCAGAGTACAAGTATGGTCTGCCGCATCGTCATAGTAAAACATAGACGCCGCCTCCGGTTTCCATTGAGCAAGTTGAACGTTATTAGCATCATACGCCGTTACGGTAGCCTGATTGCCAGCCAGTTGGTTCTTTTTCATCTGGAAGCTCAGCACATCGCCCGAGCCTGCTTTCGGCAGGACAATTTCCCCAACTGAGGAGGCTGTGTTATCCGGATACTCCGGACCATATACATAGCAGCCTTCAGTCACCGTTACAACATTGACTATCAGAGTCTTTGAGTCGCCAAGGTATTTATAGTTCTCTGCTTGAGCGACTGTCCAAGTAGCGCTTCCAAGATTATAAGAGGTATAGATAGCATGCGACTCCGGATAATAAGTAGCAATATCTCCGCCGGTTGCCTGCGCAACGGTGATTGCCGGAGCACCTTCAGCATTGTTATCCGAAGAGAAATTCACAAACGCGCCGTCATCGGTAGCCATATTCTTGCTCCATGCTCCCCAATAACACTTAATCGTATTCGCGCGTTTATTTATAATGATTGTCTTTGTTACATCTACCGCGTTGAAGTTCGTCGTCTGAGGCTGGGTCAGATGCAGCACGACCGTTCCAGCCTGTCCTAAACTCAAATAGCGGTTACTCGTCAGCGTAGGGGCAGTTGCGCCTGCATTGATAGTGCTTGACGGAGTAAACTCAAACGAATATGTTTTATCGCCATCACTATTGCTCGTCCACAACGCCTGCAGATCCAAAGTCGCGTCCTCTACATAATATGAATCGGCTATCGTACAATTAATGGTAGCTGTATTACGCTGCGCTTTACCTTTGATGGTAATCGTCTGCGTGGCAGACAGTTGCGGGCTCTGACTATTTTTGACCGTCACAACCAGTTCTTTTGTCCAGTCGCCAACCTCTGTCGGCTCGAAATAAATTGTCAAAGTCTTGTGGTCACTGCTCCAAGAAGTCGTGAACGGCGCAATAGACGCGTCTGCGGTTTTCTCGAAATTGACTGCATTCGCATTAAATGTCAACGTAACGGCATTGCTCTTACGAGTATCTTTCGCCAAAGTGTATGTGCCGAAATCAATAGAAGTCTTGTTTGCAGAAAGAGTCGGTGTCAAATCAACATTAGCAGTTACCGTAGCGGTTTTAGAAGTTCCGCCTTCTGCCTTAGAAGTCAACGTGACAGATGCTGTGTGCGCTCCTTGTGACGTCGTCGCCGTACAAATATAACGAACGGTTATCGTTACTTTATTGTTACTGTACGACCATGAAACAAACTCCCAGCCGGCACCATCTACATTATAAGTAAAATCAGCCGTTGCATCGGCATTAGATACCTTAAATACAGCAGTTGTTGTCGCATTACCCGGAGCGGTGAAATTTAAAGTCCCCTCAGATGCTACTGATTTAACGGTTACCGGAACAAATTTAGCCCAGTACTGATCCGTTCTGGTTTGGTTCTGAGAAGTACTCGTCTCATATGGATTATCTGTCTGCTTACCAGAAGTACAGGCAGAATTGGTATACCAGCCCTCAAAAGCATATCCGGCACTTGCAGAGGCCGAATATTTACTATAAGCCCATTCGACTATACTCATACCGAATGAAGTGGTTGCAACTTCAGAACTTGAGGAAGAAACAGTTTTTTTCTTTTGACCATACCCATTATAGATTTCTACGGTTGCGGTTCCCTCTCCGGAACCCACCGCCACTTTAGCAGTCAATGTTCTTCCCCACGCATTAGTAGAGAACGTGAGAACACACAGTAAAACTATAGATTTTAGGATAAAAGTGAAGTTTCTCATATTTATACCTTTCAGACTATTCATTGTTTTGTATCTTAAAATTCGACTTGTTTTAGTGTTTTTGCCAAGTGCGGTTTGCAAAATGTACGTTTTTTAAGGATTTATGTGCGTTTTGCCTTTAAGCAGTGGCGAAAAAGTGTGCAAAATTAATATTTTTCTACGAAACCACCAAATATTTAGACCCTTACGCGCACGAATAATAAGGATATATAGTCGTTTCTTAAAATTTGACACCTTTTTATGTTGCAAAACATAGATTTTGTTCAATTTCTCCTATTGAAACATTTTTAATAGAAAAATACAACACTATATGCATAAAAAAAGAGAAGACTTGCGTCTCCTCCAAATGTTCTAAATGTATGTTCGTCGGGACATGGTCCCGTGATGGTCATGTTCTATTTAGCACCTACATTCATTCTTCAGACAGCAATCACACCTGCCTTTTTCCACTCGTCGAGCGTGGCATCTATATCACTCATCGCCTGCTCCGGGGACACTTCATACTCCGCGCAAAGCGCTTTGCATAGTTCTGCGGTTGTAAAAACGCCGTGTGCCGCCGTTTGTTCTTCCGCTTTCTGCCATAAGAAAGCCGCGGTCTCATTGAGTGTAATCATCTTATTAAAATTGATCAACTCCATCGACTCGCCGACTAAGATATATTCGTTGCCTAACTTACGCAGGCGAAAACCATCAATCGTTCTCATACTCATATTTCCATTTAAGCCATGTATGTCTATAAGCCTTTAATAACCAGCTCCTTAACGGCATCAATTGTTGCCACAAAAAGCCGTTAGTGCAGACTTTCTTTTTTCCGTTCGGATACTCTATTCGTATTACTTTTCCTATGATTTCTTCGGGTTTGCAGTATTCCTCTCCGGTTAAGTTTCCATCGCCCTGCAGCACTATTTTCTCTGCTTCTACACGTAACACACGATGCAGGACATAAGCCGTTCTTTCGTCTTGCGTAACCGCTTTCGCGAGGAGTATATCGCCTCTGCGAGGCGTCCGCGTCAGCGGAGCAAGAACAACACTATCTTTATCACCTTCGATAAACGGCCGCATACTCACGCCGGATGGCGTAAAGCGCACTTCCTTCTCTTCGCGTAAGAGCCGCGCCAGTTCCGGAATCAATATATCGTTGGCAATAACCATTATTCGGTGACAATAACCCTCAGACAGTTGCAAGGCGGCGCAGTGACATAGTCTATTTGCTCTAACCAAATATCATCCCAGCGCTCAATCTTAAGCATGTAGTTGCCTTTGGCGGGCATATCATACGTAGTAGAACCTATTATATCAGAAGTTATCTCCAACTGCGTCCAGGAACTCCCGCTATCTGCAGAGTAATAAACCTTCATTCGCATTTTTGCCGAAAAAGCAAAATACTGAACGGTCACACTCTCCAACTCTTCAATCGTTGAAGTAACTACTTTTGCTCCACTGTTATACAGTTGTAGGCCTATTTTTCCTCCTGTTTCAGAAGCATCTGCATAGAAACGACTGGTTTCTCCGGAATAGGTATAAGTCACAAAGTCCGTTACTGCAGTCTTTGTGCTTGTGTTCACGGTCATTGTTCCAGCATTGTACATCTCATGGAAATTCTGAGATGTAACAACACCCTCAGCGTAGGCGATTCCTATGCTGAGGGCGATTGTTGTGAGTAGTATTGCAACGCGTTTCATAAGCGCGCAAGGGGGTTATGATTGTTTACTTGAATACTGCGCGATAGGTAGCATCGTTAGTTACCTTGCCGCTTGCAGTTGTGAAGAGGTCTGCCGGGTTCTCGAACGGGTCAAACCACTCGCTTTCTGCGGTCCATCCGATGAACTCGGTGCCTTCGCACGGAGTTACCGTTGCCGTAGGCAATACAAGGTTCTCCGAGCCATCGATAGCATATTCCTGCTGCTCAATTTGCGTGCCGTTGACAATCCAAGTGACCGTGTATTTCGGGTCAACTTTCCCTCCATTGTATTTAAATGAGATGAGACCGTTTTTCTCTGTTATTTCGGTCAATTCACAGCCGGTAAACGGAGTCCATGACGTCACTTTGCTCGTTCCGGGGAACGGATCAGACGCTTTACCTATGTTCTCAGGATTACCCGAAGCTGAAAGAACGGTATAACGTGGCGAACCGCCGGTATTATTCAGATCATTATTCTCCCAATTGGATGCACTGTATTTAACTTGCCAAACAATCATTCCATGACCCGGCAAATAAGCATCCCATCCCTTTTTCTGCCTGTTCTCAATATAATAAATGGTCTTTGTATTGGTAGCAGCTACTAACGATGTTCCTCCGTTGATTTGATAAGCATCTCCGTATTCAGTAGTCAATGTAATATCATCCTGAGCATCTTTAGCTAATAACTTAGGAGTCACCCAACCTAAATAATACTTATCATAAATGGAGTAGTTCGGCGGGGTGTTTCCATCGTTGTTATAACTTCCGCCATCCATAATAGACCATTCACCGGGGGTACGGGCTTCCGTATAATTCGTGCTCGCATACTCTGTATCATAGTAATCCGGAAGACCTATCACATGTCCAAACTCATGAAGCGGAGTTCCCATCGCATAGTTTCCATTCCCATTCAATTCCGAACTACATGCATATGACCGGATAGATTTTCCATCCAATTTGCAAGTCAAACCTGCTGCATAAATATCCCACTGATGCGGCCATACAGTATTCGCTGCTCCGCCATCCGCTTCACCTTTCCCGGCATACAATATATATACATTATCTACTATGCCGTCATTATTTGCATCGTATTGAGAGAAATCAATTTCATCATCCAAGCCTTTACAAGCATCCACGATCATTTGAGCCGGGTTCTTGTCATCGTCGTTACTATCGTTTGCCCCGTAATAAGAATACTGTCGAGTTAGCGTCACCGGTCCAAAAACATCCACCGGAGGCGTATACTTACCATTGGATTGCTCTTTCAAATAATTATACATGGACATCGCGCCCTCTGTAGAATCACCTAACCGAGACTTATAATAGGTAGTACTTGCATCTTTGAAAGCCAGATTGCTAAAACTTACCAAGATAAACAATGCACGTGCGGGCATCACTTCCGCCCCTACTTTCCGGGCGCGATTCACATAGCGTTTGGAGGCCGCACGACGCTTTGCTATTTGAGTGCCGTCGGGTACCTTCTCTTCCGTGATTGTGAAAAAGCCGTCCTCTGATTCGGTTGCTATTTTACCATCTTTAGTCATCCAGTAGTGATAGAACTCGTCACCCATCAGTTGCACCTCGATGGTAGTACCGTCTGCTTGCGTACGTATTTGCCATCCGCGCTTGGCAGGAACGGCATTAATGGCCAGAGCCACAAAGCATAAAACTGCTATAGATAATATCTTTTTCATTTTCGTTCCTCCTTATTTAACGCGTGTACCAATAATATTATACTCTGCTCCGTCGCGAACAATAATCAACTGTCCGTCACGCAGAATCTTAACAGCCTTAACGGCCTCTGCCACATGGTCAATATCCGTTGCATCACCATCCCACACAGGCACAAATTCTACGTCGGTTGCCGGCACTGTGAACGATGCACCGGGAGCGTAGGTCTCGCCGCCGAAAGACCAAGCTTTAAGTTCTTTGCCCTGCTCGTTTTTCGGTACGTAAGTAGGAAGTGTATAAGTTGTTCCCTCTTTATACGTCGGTTCCTCACAAGCGGTCTTGCGGTACGGGAAGCCCTGATAAGAGATAGTTACCCGAGGAGCAGAACTGCTGCGATAGAGTTGAACTAATTTCATGTTGGTCGTTGACGTATAATTGCAGAAACGCAGTGAGTTGCTGGCGCTATTGTAATACAACGTACCAAAAGTAGCGTTCGTAGAAGCAATCGTTGCATTTCCCGAGGCATCTATGGATATATTCCATGTGTCGGTAGTAGCACTATAAGACAATTTCTTTACAGCTGTTGCTCCCAGATAAACGGTAGTGCCATTAGCAGCCGTTGCGCCGAGTTTCCAAGAGGTACCACTTTCCTCAACCGTAAATACGCCTACTGCGTCGTCCGGATCAATCAGTTGATTACCGGTAAAAGTGGAGTTAATCGATGCCATCCAATAGGATGATTTAGAGTTGTTGGTAGAGAGACTCTGCGCAGCCGTCACACCAGCTTCGGTGTTGGCAATAATAATCTGGTCTCCTTTTTGCAGAGGACTGGAACTCGTCACGAGCGTCCATTCGTCAGCCATTCCTGCCATCGCTATCAGCAGCGACAAACAGAGAGTTGTGATTTTCTTCATGATTATTAATATTTGATTTTATTTTTCTTACTATTTGTATAACAAAAAGTGCGCAAAGTTACGGCTTTTTTTTCAACTACACAAATTTTTTTGAAGAAAAGTGCTAAAATTCTATATTTTTTATCTCTATTGGACATTTTACAGTCCTAATGCAACTCGCGCTGTTAGTTATTATATAGGTGTACAAACTGACATTATTTGTGTAAAAACCGTTTTTATTCCTTATTTATTTGCATATATGCGCGAAAAGATTTATCTTTGCACCTGATTTTGCAAAGTACATTTAGCAAAACGCTATATAAACAACTCAATTTTTCGTTTAACCAAAACATTTAAACACAATGAGAAAAATTTTCACATTAGCCGCTGCCGTATTGGCAAGCGTAAGTATGTGGGCTAATCCGTACTACATTATCAGTGGTAAATGTAACGTACCATTGACAGCGGGTATGAATAGCGCCAAGTACCAAATTCTTAAAGTGGACGGAGAAACTGTTGAGGCGACAGAAGAGATTTCCTCTTCGATTACCGCCACTGCCAGTTTCTATTACAACTCCACATCCGTTGCTTTAGCTGATTTAACGACAGCCAGCAATTATGGATCGTCCTCTTCGTCAAGCCGCACAATGCAGAGTGTTAAATTACAGCAAAACGAGGAGATGAAGATAACCTTAAACGACAAGGTTATAGAAGAATTAGATGTTATTTATTTCTGCGGCAGTAAAGATCCTTGTTCCTTAACCATTGAAGGTGAAGAACAAAGCACTAGCGATCAAGATGTCCATGTTTATTCGAAGTCAGACAGCTTCTCTGACACCATAACAATCAAAAACACCTCCACTAAGGCAAAAGAGTACCGTATTTTTGTTATCCTTACCATTTCTGACGCTGCTCCTTCGACTGATCCTGTAGCTACTGTTACTCTTAACGGTCCGGCAGAGGGATTTGTTGGCAAAGAAGTTTCTTTCTCTGTTACCACTGACGTGAAAGCAAATGCTTACAAATGGTATGTAGATGGTGCAGAGCAAGAGGGTGCTACTGCTGCTAAGTTCAATTTCACTCCGGAAGCAGAGCGTACTTACCGTATTTTAGCTGCAGCCAAGAACGACTATAATAGTGACTTTGTTCAGTCCGAAGGTCTTGACTTCGTTGCTACCGTTAAGCCGGCTGCTGTTCCTTGCGCTGAGCTCTATCCTGCTGCAACCGGTGACACTCCTGCAGAAGGTGCGAAGGCTGCTTTAACCGACGCAAGTTATGGAGGTAACATCATTTTTGTCGGCGCTAAGGATGACAACAAAGACGGAATTCCTGACTACGATCTATCTTTCCAATACAACGAATATGGTCTGCAGATGTGCAAAGGTGGAGCTGACTCTGTTCGCGTTGAGTTAGGTTTCAACCTTGCTGAAGGTTCTAAAATTGAGCTTCACATTAACCAAAACGGTTTAGCCGGTGATAAAGCTCGCGGTTTCAAACTTATCAATCCGAGCAAAAGCACTTTGTTAACCGCCACTTGGACACAGGCTGACGAAACAGACTTGGCGAAAGTATTTGAGTACGAAGTAACTGCCGGCGACAAATTGGCAGGCCAGAACACATTCGTAATCGCTCGTAGCGAATCTGCTATCCTCCACGCTGTTATCGTATCCGATTGCGGCGAGGAGATTGTTCCTGACACCGATCCTGTTGTAGAAGCAGTTGTTACCGGCCCTGCAGAGGCTTTTGTAGGCCAGACCGTTCAACTGACCTGTACCGCAGCTAAAGCTGACAAGTTCCAATGGCACGATGCAAACGGAGCTATCGAAGGCGCTACTACTGCCAAATACAGCTTCACGCCGGAAGCTGCCGGTGCATACTCCTTCTATTGCCTTGCATCCAATGACTACACCGCTACTCCGGTTCAATCCAACACCTTGGTTATCAATGTAACCGAGCAAGTGCTGCTTGAGCAAGTAGATGTAACCGGTGACATCGTTTGGGATTGGGAGAATGCCGCTTCTGTAAATGAGATTAAGTTTACAGACACCACCTCTCCGAAGAAAAATGAGCGCGTTCTGCTTGCAAATGTAGATGGCATGAACAACAATGAGACCTTCAACTCGCAGGCTCTGCTCTTCGAGGGCGAATTTGCGATGCGTATTCAAAGCGGAATGAAACTCTGCCAAGGTCAGTTACTGCAGTTCCACACGACTGTGGACGGTTACCTGTCTGTTACGTATAGCAACACCGGCGGCCGCGATGCCGCTGAAGGCGAAATTGAAGGCCAAGAATCAGAGCGTCGTTTCCTGACTCTCAATGGTGCATTGGTTGACGGCGATAAGGGTTCGATGGTCTCGAAATCTACCACACTAACAGCCAACATCCCTGTTACTGCCGGTGATGTAGCTATCGGTGGTCGGAGACCATTCCGTACGGACGGAAAAGATGCAGCTACCGCTGAATATCTCCGCTTCTTTAAGGTTCAGTTCTCCACAACTCCGATTGACGATGTTCCGGAAGGCCTTGAGGAGATTGACGCTTCTGCAAAGGCAGTGAAGATCATGCACAATGGTCAGCTGCTGATCAAGAAAGGCGATGTATTCTACAATGCACAAGGTGCGCGCTTGTTCTAATACTCGCACGACTGCGGGCTCAGCCCTTGTATAGTGCTACGTATTAAACTACGCTTTCCCCATAGCAAACAGCCTTTGGCTTGGTTTACTCCGGGGACCCCAAGAAAGACAGCTCCGCGCACGCGGGGCTGTTTTTTTTATGCAATAATTTGTATAATCCAAAGAAAAGTTGTAACTTTGCAGCCGAATTTAATATGCCGTATTATGCAAATACTACAACATATAGGCGAATACACGCTTCTGATGGGCAAAGTGCTTCGTTTGCCGGACCGCCAACGCATGTTCTGGCGGCAGTACAGTCGTGAGTTGGAGAAACAAGGTTTGCAGAGTTTACCTATTGTGCTGATTATCTCCGTTTTTATCGGAGCCATCCTAACCATTCAAGCGAAGACGAATACCGAGAATCCCTTGCTGCCGACTTATACGGTAGGTTTGCTGACTCGCGAGACGTTGTTGCTGGAATTTTCCAGCACTATCCTCTGTTTGATTTTGGCAGGCAAAGTAGGATCGAATATCGCGTCAGAAATAGGCACGATGCGTATCACGGAGCAGATTGATGCGATGGAGATCATGGGTGTCAACAGCGCCAATTATCTGATTTTGCCGAAGATATTAGCGTTCGTGACGATGATGCCTATGTTAGTTATTATCTCCACAGCGGTCGGTTTGGTAGGCGGTTGGGCAGTAGGCGCGTTCACGGACATCATCACTGTTCATGATTATCTGGTAGGTGTGCAATATGCGTTCAATCCATACTACGTATGGTACGGCATTATCAAGAGCCTTGTCTTTGCGTTTGTGATAACGAGCATGAGTAGTTACTACGGTTATTTTGCGCGCGGGGGCGCGCTCGAAGTGGGTCGCGCAAGCACCAATGCCGTAGTCAACTCCAACATAATGATATTGTTTTTAGATTTAGTGCTTTCAAAGCTGCTGCTTTGAGCACAAAATCTGACCGGCGCAAGCGCCTGTAAGACCGCTTCGCTGTAGGACCGTTTACACTGTAAGACCGCGGCAAGCCGCTGTAAGATAAAAAGATGCATAATTATAAAAATCTACATATCTGGCAAGAGGGTATAAATCTCGCGCGAAAGATTTATGAGGTTACGGCTAACTTTCCTGCTAATGAGAAATACGGAATCGTTTCTCAAATGACCAGAGCAGCGGTTTCTATACCTTCTAATATAGCAGAAGGGGCAGGAAGAAGCAGCAATAAAGATTTTGCTAACTTTTTAAGTATAGCTATTGGCTCGATTTTTGAATTGCATACACAAATTGCCATTTGTGAGCAAATAGGATACATAAATGAAGAAACAACAAAACAATTGGAACAGCAGATATACACACTGCAACAACAAATAACTACCTACAAGCAGCGGATAGAAGGGAGCGCCCCGCGGCAAGGGGAGACATCCCCGACGAGCGAAAACAAGAAATAAAAATCTTACAATGAACGCAGCGAATGATCTTACAGTGAACGAAGAGAACGTTCCAACAACGATAGTGGTCATACAGCGAAGCGGTCACAATCTAGTTGTATTATATGATTGAAGTTAAAGATATAGTAAAGAGTTTTGACGGGAATGTGGTGCTGGACCATGTTTCCACCACGCTGCGAGACGGGGAAGTGAACATGATTATCGGTCAATCCGGTTCGGGTAAGACCGTTCTGATGAAAAGCATTATCGGTTTGCACTCTGTGGATAGCGGGCAGATTCTCTACGACGGCCGTGACTTGGCGAAGATGAAAGAGCGTGAGATCCGTGAGTTACACCGCGAAGTAGGAATGCTCTTCCAGGGTTCTGCTCTGTTTGACTCGCTGAGCGTCATGGAGAACGTCCTTTTTCCGATGGAGATGTTCAGCCATCAGAGCCGCGAAGAGATGCAAGCGCGTGCAGAGTTCTGTCTGCGACGTGTAGAGATGCCCGAGCGGGTGTGGCACCTTATGCCGAGTGAGATTTCCGGTGGTCAACAGAAACGTGTAGCTATCGCCCGTGCCATCGTATTAGAGCCGAGATATCTATTCTGCGATGAGCCTAATTCGGGTCTTGACCCGAAGACCAGTTTGGTTATTGACGCGCTTATTCAGGATATCACGCGGGAGTATAACATCTGTACTATCGTCAACAGCCATGACATGAACTCTATCATGGAAATCGGCGATAATATCGTGTTCCTCAAAGGCGGCAAGAAAGAATGGCAAGGTTCCCGTCACGAAATCATGACCAGCGACAGCGAAGCACTCAATGACTTTGTCTTCGCATCGGAATTGTTCAAAAAAATTAAGACAGCAAATAGATGAAAAAGATTGTATGTTTGGTAGCCATGATGGTTACAATGGTTTTAAGTCTCCATGCTCAGGAAGCGAAGAATGCTCCCAGAGTGAACCGAGTTCCTGCTTATCCGGGTCTCATCGAACGTACTCAGCCTAACGGAGATACACTCCGCACTTATTTACGCGGTGACGAGCGCAAGCACTGGATGATGACGGAAGACGGCTGGCGCATCAACGAGAATAAAAAAGGCTGGCTCAAATACGTCAAAAAGACCCGTAAGGGAGAATATGTCCTCAGTTGCCGCAAAGCACATAACGCTGAAGACCGCAAGCGCTGTGAGAAACGCTGGCTGGAGAGACACGGCGTTAAAGAACTAATAAGATTACCCGAGTGAAAAAGATTCTACACATCCTATTCTTGTGCGCTCTCGCCATGTTCGCGACCGCGAAGCCTGCTTACCGCGGGCCGCTGGTACGTACTATGCCTGACGGGAGTGAGAAAATCGTGTATATGCATGGTGATGAGTGTGCGCATTTCATCACGGATGACGAAGGCCGATGGCTGGATGAGAGGACGCTGAATCCTATGACGGACGGCGCGAAAGCCTTGCTGCAGAATCGTCACAATGTAGCGAAAACACGTCGCGCGCAAGAACAGACGGCCGCTGCACCGAATATCGCACCGCGCGGATTAGTCATCCTCGTTAATTTCCAAGACCTGGAATTCAAAACACCGAGAGACACGATAGACAGCATGCTCAATGCCGTCAACTATACGCGTAAGTATTCATACATGGGACGAACGGCAACCGGTAGACTCACCCGAAGAACCGTCACGTCGCAAGGTAGTGCACGGCAGTATTTCCAAGACCAGAGTTACGGGCAATACAACCCTGTTTTTGATGTTGTAGGTCCGGTAACTGTCAGCCAAAAGATGTCCTACTATGGTGAGAATGATGCAAGCGGTAATGACAAACATCCGGGGGAGATGATTAAAGAGGCTTGTCAGCAAGCGGATGCGCTGGGTATCGATTTTGCGCAATACGATAATGACAATGACAAAAAAGTGGACTTTGTCTATGTTATCTACGCCGGTTACGGAGAAGCGGACGGAGGCGGAGACAGTACTATCTGGCCGCATAAATACCAACTGACTTATTCCGGCATCTCTTGTATTCTGGACGGCAAGCGCGTGGATATGTATGCCTGCGGATGTGAATTCAACAATACCAGCAAAGTGTATGACGGTATTGGCACTTTCTGCCATGAGTTTGGTCACGTATTGGGTTTGCCGGATTTATATGAAACCAACTCCACCTCGCAAGGTCTGCATACGCTTGGTAACTGGGATATCATGGATTATGGGCCCTATAACAACGACGGCAACACTCCCCCATCCTACTCTGCGTATGAACGGTTTTTCATGGGTTGGCTCACACCACGCATATTGACCGAACCGGAGTATGTGACGTTAGCTCCGATTAACGAAGGCGACGGAGAGTCACTCATGCTTGTGAACGGAGACAGACACAATATGATTGGCTATAATCCCAATCCGACGACGTTCTATCTGTTAGAGACGCGAACTAAAAGCGGTTGGGACAAACCGCTCACCGGACCGGGAATGCTCATCACCAAGATTCAATACAACTCCTACCGATGGATGTATAACTTAGTGAATAATTCTGCATCCAACATGGGCGTGGATATCTTGGAAGCGAAAACGAACACCAGTAACGGAGCCAAGGCTACCGATGCCTATCCCGCCGGAGCAACCGAATGGACGGGTTTCAGCGGACATGAAGTGACCGATATTATCCGTAACAGCGACGGCTCTGTCTCATTCAGCTACCGCGGGGCAGAGAAACCCATTCCGGAAGCCATAGACGAAGTGCCCATGGACGATGCGCGATGTACCAAGGTGCTGCGTAACGGACAACTCTACTTGATGTACAAGGGACAGATGTACGATGTACAAGGGAGGAGATTTTAGATTTTAGATTTTAGATTGGAGATTGAAGAATTATGAAGATAATCAGTTATAACCTCAACGGCATCCGCTCGGCTATCAACAAAGGATTGCTGGAATGGCTGGCTGCGGAAAATCCCGATGTATTCTGCATTCAGGAGAGCAAGGCTCAGCCGGAACAGATTGATGTGCTGGCGATGCAGGAACTGGGCTATCACAGTTATATCCATTCGGCAGAGAAGAAAGGCTATTCGGGCGTTTGCATCTTTTCCAAACGCGAGCCGGACAAAGTGGTAGTAGGTATTGGCAAACCTGAGTTTGACCGTGAGGGGCGTGTGCTGCGGGCGGATTTCGGAGACATCACTATTGTGAATGCGTATATTCCCAGCGGCACTACCGGAGATGTTCGCCAGGAAGTGAAGATGGCCTTTTTGGAAGAGTTGCTTGTCTGGACCAAAGCGCTTCGCGCAGAACGGCCGAATGTGATTGTATGCGGCGATTACAATATCTGCCACAAGCCCATCGATATCAACCATCCGGAGCGGCAGATAGGAGTATCCGGTTTTCTGCCTGAAGAGCGCGAATGGATGGACCGCTGGGAAGCGAGCGGGATGGTGGATTCATTCCGTGTCTTTGACCAAAGCGCCGAGCGGTACAGTTGGTGGAGTTGGCGTGCCGGTGCCAGAGCGCGTAATGTAGGCTGGCGTATTGATTATCACTGGGTGAGCGAACCGCTGCGCCCCAGACTGAGAGATGCAAAGATTTTAACCGACGCGGTACATTCGGACCATTGCCCCGTGTTAGTCGTTATAGACGACTGAACGTTTAGTGTTTAGAGTTTAGTGTTTAGAGAAATGGACAAATTAAGAACAGAACACCTGGTTAAGAAATACGGCAAACGCACCGTAGTAGATGATGTCTCCATCGAATTGGAGCAAGGTGAGATTGTGGGATTGTTAGGTCCCAACGGTGCCGGCAAAACAACTACGTTCTATATGACGACAGGGCTTGTCGCGGCTAATAACGGAAAGATATTCCTTAACGACCAGGACATCACCGGCTTCCCGATGTACAAACGTGCGAAAATGGGAATCGGGTACTTGCCCCAAGAGGCCAGCGTCTTCCGCAAGATGAGCGTAGAAGACAACCTGCGTGCGGTATTGGAACTAACTGATTTCAGCAAAGAGTATCAAGAGGAGAAACTGGAGCAACTCATCAAAGAGTTCAACCTCGCGCATGTACGGAATAACCTTGGCGACCGCCTCAGCGGTGGTGAGAGACGTCGTACAGAGATTGCCCGTTGTTTAGCTATCGAGCCTAAGTTCGTCATGCTGGACGAACCTTTTGCGGGTGTTGACCCGATAGCCGTACAGGAGATACAGGACGTCGTTTGGCGACTGAAGGACAAGAATATCGGTATCTTGATTACCGACCATAACGTGGACGAAACGCTGATGATTACCGATCGCGCGTACTTGCTATTCGAAGGACGTATCCTTTTCCACGGTACGCCGGAAGAGTTAGCGTCCAACCCCACAGTGCGAAAGAACTATCTCGGCCGCGATTTCGAGTTGAAGAGGAAAACGAGAGTGGAGGAAGGGGAAAAGTGAAAAGTGAAAGGTGAAAGGTGAAAGGTGAAAAGTGAAAGGTACATAGTATTTTTGCTGGCGATTGTACTATGCGCATGTAGTCATGTGCCTATTCCAGAAGCGACAATCGTTGTACGTGAATGTGCTTCTATGCCTTGCGGTGGCAGAGCGAGCGCCAGCGCGTGCGCTCTTAACGAGAAAGCATATATCTTCGCAGGACGTATGTACGCATGGGATCAGTTAAAAGATTTATGGGAATACAACCCGCAGACAGACACATGGACTCAACATGGGGAAGCGCCGATGAAAGCACGCGTGAATGCGGTTATAGCCGCCAATAACGACAAACTCTACCTCGGTTTAGGCTACGCGGCACAAAGGGCATATCAGGACACCGCCTACATGCATGACTGGTGGGAATATACACCGGCAAGCCGACAATGGAAACAATTGGCAGATTTTCCAAGTCCATACACTGTTGCCTCTCTCTCTTTTGCCATAGATAACCATATATATGTCATGTACGGAACCGGTATCCCCGGTTTCTCAAAAGAAATATGGCAATACAATATTGATACGGACACATGGGTTAAAACGGATAATAACCCATCTCGTCCAAAACCTAATTGCGGAGGAAGGGGAGCATGGTCCGGAGGACTCTATTATTATGGCACCGGCTATGACACACATAATCTAACCTCTTGGTATTCGTCTGATATCAAAAATGACCAATGGACTATTTGCGCCTCCATTCCCGGCAAAGGTCGTGAGTTCAGCGCCTGCGCAGCCAATGACACCTATGTCTATCTCTTCGGAGGACAATATTTTGGAGGTGACATAACAGGAGGATGGGAAATCTTCGACTCATACATGCGATACCTGCCAGCAAAAAATCAATGGGAGTGGTGCGGTCAAATGCCTTGCGGGCGTGCAGTCAATCAAATCGCATTCTCCATTAACGGCAAAGTCTATTTCGGTTTGGGCGAAGACGACAAGCAGCATACCATTGACAAACTCTACTGCATTGAAGAATAAAGTTCTCTACATAGTATTTTTTCTTGTCTGTTCGTTGAATATGCAAGCATGGGACTGGTGGCCACTCCCAATGGCGCAGCCTGACATTTGTCGAGACTCGCTCTTTTACGTCGGAGAATTAAGTTCTTTATCTTCTTCCGGGACACAAGCACCTTCTCTTTTTTGGCATAATAGCGATGGCAATATCTCCGCCATGCCTCACAGCGGAAATATCAGTCTCGGCATCATAAAACCAGCCACTCGCCCCAACCGTTGGTTTGATTATGATTTCGGAGTTGTGCTGGCCGGTCGCATTGACGGCACTCAGCAGAATATTGCGCAGCCACAAATCAACGGCACTGGATATTTTCGAGAATTATACGCCCATGTACGACTATATATCGTAGATATTACCGCAGGAATACATCCAATCTATTTCGGAGCCAGCGACCCGAAGTTAAGCAGCGGGAGTTTGCTATTCTCCAACAATGCCCATCCTATCCCTCGAATCAGCATTGGTTTTGAACGTTGGACGCCTTTTCCCGGATTATTTGGGTATCTGGAGATTAAAGGCGGTCTGACACATGGTTGGTTAAGCGACAAGTCCGAGGTTGTGTCCGGCACGCTCTTACACCATAAATTTATCGGTGGAAGAATCGGTGGCAAGCTCCCAGTGAATATCAGTTACGAGTTTCACCATACGGCCCAATGGGGAGGTTATTCGACCGATTTAGGAGATTTGGGTAATAATTTCGATGCATTTGTCAAAACCTTTATGGTTCGTTCCGGAGGCAATACATATGTTGAGCAAATCAATGCGCAAGGCAATCATATCGCGTTCCAACAATTGGCATTGGATGTAAAAGGCGCCGGGTGGAAAGTCAGCGCCTATTGGCAAGTAATCAATGAAGACGGACCTATCCGGTTTATCGGCTGCGGAATGAATAATACAGATGGCTTATGGGGCATCAGCGCGATACAGGACAAATGGCCGTTTATCCAAGGAATCACCTATGAGTTTCTTAATACTACCGACCAATCCGGCCCTTATCATGATAAAGACGGATGCGTATATGGGGGAAATGATGAATATTACCGCAATGGTATCTATCAACAAGGATGGACCTATTTCGATCGGATTATCGGTTCTCCTCTATTGACAACCGACAATAACCGTGTAATGGCTCATCATGTTGGAATACGGGGAGATATTTATGGCTACCAATACCGTGCGATAGTGACCTACGCCGATAACTATGGACGTTATATAGAACCGAAACGAAGCAATAACACGGCTGTACTATTAGAAATCAAAAAACAAGTTCCGCAAGCATGGGGACTGGAATTTGGAATCTGCTTAGGAGGCGATTTCGGCACACAATACGGTAACACATTCGGGGCCATGATCACTATCCAAAAAAAAGGACTAATCACACAATGGTAAATATGAAATTTATTGAAACATGTAACGCTATCTTCACACAAGCTGTACGGGATTATCATCGTATAGATAGTGTTGACGCATCCATCCTGAATCCTTATCAAGCAGGAACTATCGAGCATGATTTATATCAAAAGAACTGGATAGACACCGTTCAGTGGCATTTGGAAGATATTATTCGTGATCCACATATTGATCCGAGAGAGGCCCTGACATTGAAACGCAGGATTGATAAAAGTAACCAAGACCGCACGGATTTAGTAGAACGGATAGACAGTTATTTCTGGGAGTTGTTCCATGACGTTCAACCGCAGCCGAATGCACGTATCAACACGGAGAGTCCGGCTTGGGCAATTGACAGGCTGAGTATTCTGCATGTAAAGTTATGGCATATGCAGGAACAAGTTGACCGCACGGATGTGAGTGCCGAGCAGCATGAGAAATGCGTAGCGAAGATGGCGGTACTGAAAGAGCAGTTAGGTGATATGACGACTTCCATCGCACAACTATTGGAGGATTATCAGTCCGGCGTGCGCATTATGAAAGTATATCGCCAGATGAAGATGTACAATGACCCAACGCTTAATCCGGTGCTATACAAAGGGAAAGGTTAGAGGTTTGAGGCGAAAGGTGAAAAGAGTATTGATCATACGGTTTTCGGCATTGGGGGATGTAGCAATGATAAATCCCGTAGTGCGGATGGCTGCAGAACAAAATCCGGAAATGGAGTTCACTGTTCTGTCACAGCAACGTATGGAGGATTTGTTTGGTGGGATGCCTAAGAATGTAATCTTTCACGGAGTGGACTTAAAAAAAGAGCCACTTAGGAAGATTGTTGCGGGTTTGGGGCGATTTGATTTAGTCGCCGACCTGCACGATGTATGGCGAAGCCGCTATATACGGATAGCGATGAAACTGAAAGGAGCTCGCGTCAGAACGATTCGGAAGGGGCGCTTGGCGCGTTTCGGGCTTATTCACCATATCAGAACGCAGGCTTTGAAACACATGACCGTTCGATATGCCGAGGTGCTACAACGTTTAGGATTAACCATTTCTGACATAAAAAAGGCAGTTCATAAAGAGACAGGAGAAGGAGTTGGCATTGCGCCTTTTGCGGCGCATAAAGGAAAGATTTACCCCTTGGAGCGAATGGAAAAGGTCGTGCGCCTGTTGAGCAAGAGCGGCGAGCGAGTTGTCCTTTTCGGTGGAGGAGAAAAAGAGCAGGAGATATTAGTGACTTGGGCGAAGAAGTATAAGGGAGTAGAGTCCGTCGCCGGCAAGTATCGGCTGGCAGAGGAGATGGAAATCATGCGCGGATTGCGGGTTATGGTGAGCATGGACAGCGCGAACATGCATTTAGCTTCGTTAGTGGGTACACGCGTTGTGTCTATTTGGGGAGCAACACATCCGAAAGCCGGTTTTCTGGGATTCGGACAAAGCGAGGGGGATTGCGTTCAGCGGGATTTGAAATGCCGACCTTGCTCTATCTACGGAAACAAGAAATGTCACTTCGGCGACTACCGGTGCATGGACATAGCACCGGAGAAGGTAAAGTTGAGAGTGGAGAGATGAGAGATGAAAGCGAGCATTATCATATCGGTCTATAAGAATGTACGCGCTTTGCGGGCTATTCTGCGCAGTTTGCAGAAACAGACGGAGCAGGACTTTGAGGTCATAATCTCCGAGGACGGCGAGGATCCCTGTATGAAAGCGTTCATTCAATCATACGCTTTCCCTTGGCCGGCTCAACACCTGACGCAACCGGACCAAGGATGGCGTAAAAACAGAGCACTGAATGCAGCCATCAAGGCTTCGAATGCCGAATGGTTGATTTTTATAGACGGCGACTGTGTACTCCATCCGCGTTTTGTAGAGAACCATCTAAGGTATAGTGCCCGGGGGATAGTGTTAGCCGGTAAACGAGTGAAGTTAAACGCAGAGCTTTCCGAGAAGGTCATACAGGGCAAAAAAATCCGCTTATGGCCACACCTTATATGGAACAGAGATTGCAGTTTAGTGGAAGAAGGGTTCTATATTCCTTTAGCACGTTTGTTCCGGCGTCCAGTAAGACATCTGACGGGCAGTAATATGTCCATGAGCAAGCAAGATTTATTAGCCATCAACGGTTTTGACGAGAACTACATTCTTCCTGCAATCGGCGAAGATTATGATATCGAATGGCGATTACCGGCTAATGGCTGCAAAATTATATCGGTACGGAACTTAGCGGTGCAGTACCATTTATATCATCCCGAGAATTGGAAGGATGACATAGAGAACATGGCTTATCTCCGGACTATGCAAGAGAAGAATCAATTCATTTGTAAGAATGGCATTCAGAAAATTCAATAAGATAGTTAGCCTTGTTATCTGGTATAAACCGAGGGCTAAGGAAGTGGAGGCGGTCAAGTTATACAACAAGGATGTAGAGCAGGTTATTATAGTGGATAACTCCGATACAGATAACGGTGCGCTTTGTGCGGAGATTGCGAATGTGACATATATCCCGCTGATGGAAAACAAAGGCATTGCAGCAGCGCTGAATAGGGGATGCGAAGAGGCGAAACATTTAGGCGCTGAATGGGTGCTAACGATGGATCAAGACTCGCGATGGGACCAACATAGTGTGCGCCAATATATTGAGGAGGCAGAAAAGTATGAGGGGTTGGATGAAGTGGGTATTTTCTCGCCTTTCCATGACTGTGATGGTACGCCGGAGCGACACCATAGGAAAGGACGATATGAGTTGCGAGAGGTAGTTATGTGTTCTGGAAATCTTCTCCGCTTATCAGCATGGCAACAGACAGGAGGATTTAGAGAGGATTTTTTTATTGACTTGGTAGATGACGAGATGTGTTGCCACTTATATCGCTTAGGATGGATTGTTGTACGTTTGAATAGCATCATGTTGACCCATAAGTTAGGCAACGGAGTACAATTTTTAGGTCCAACGCGTCATCGCTATACCCCCCATCCTGCATGGCGCTACTACTACATTGGACGAAACTTAATACGCATAGCAAAACTATATCCGGAAAAAGCAAAATATTACCGCAATCACGCCTTGAAAGAGTTGAAACGACTACTATTGTACGACTGGAACGAGGATAAACATGATAAATTATGCCACTATATCCGCGGTCTGCGGGAAGGCATGCATCAATTTCCGCCATCATGCAATTAACCCTGAACAAGACATATGAGAACCATCGTCCAGTTATGCTTGATTTACTGAGCCGCTTTGAGACTGAAGGTGTCGTGCTGTATAATGCACGAAATCAAATTCGGCAGATGAAGACTGCAGAAGGAAGGCTGTGGGTTGTGAAGCGTTTTAAACAACCAAAGGGTTTGCAAAGGCTTGTCTATTCGTTTTTTAGAATGCCCAAATCCGAACGGGCTTACCGAAACGCGTTGCGGTTGAAGGAGGCAGGTATTCCGACGCCAGAGGCGGTGGGTTATGCGATTGAGAAAAAGGGCCTAATCAAAGAGAGTTATCTTATTACTCGCCCGGCTAATTTATCCCGCGATTTCTATGAGTTCCGATATCATGACGCTGCTGGATATGAAGATATCATTGAGTCCTTTGCTCAATTAGTAGCGACTATGCACAGAAAAGGCATCTACCATCTCGATTTGTCACCCGGTAATATTCTCTTTGACAAACAAAACGGACAGATTCGGTTTGCTATCATTGATGTTAACCGAATGCGTTTCGGGAAACCCGTCGGTATAGAGGACGGCTGCCGTAACTTCTGCCGGTTATGGGGACGAATAGATTTTATCGAGACACTGGGCAAGGCATATGCCGCTGCGCAAGGTTGGGAGGAACAAGACGTGACGCGAAAAATCGTCCATGAATGGAAAAAGTATTGGCATATTAAATGTGACCAGGATATCGAGAAAATCTTTGATCGCAATCTAAAACGATGAATGAAAACAAAAGACATATATTGCGTATCGCATATGACGCTAAGCGAGCGTACCTGAACTACCGCGGTTTGGGTAATTACTGCCGTAATCTATTTGCACAGATGGCGCGTTACTATAGTGAGAATGAATATTGGTTATGCACACCGAAGGACGAGGGTTTGTTCCCATGGTTGAACGAAAATCCCTTTGAGCGTGTTATGCCGAGCGGTTTATGGTCTTTGTCTCCGTCTGTATGGAGAAGGTATGGTATTCCCGGTGCTTTGGAAGGCAAAGGGATTAATATTTATCATGGACTAAGCCAAGAATTGCCAAATGGAATCGAACGATTAGGCTGCAAGACAATAGTGACGATGCACGATGCGATTTTTATGAGGCACCCTGAGTTGTACAGCGCCGCGTACCGCCGTTCATTCATCCGTCGTAATGAGTCGGCGTGTCGGAGGGCGGATTTGATTATAGCTATTTCCGAGCAGACCAAGTGCGATTATATGGCGTTCTTTGGTGTGGAAGAGCAACGGATAAAAGTAATATATCAAGGTTGTAACGATATCTATTGGCAGCCATGTTCAGAGGAGCAGATTTTACGCATCAAACAACATTACCATCTCCCTTCCGAGTACATCCTATCCGTCGGGGCATTGGAACCGCGCAAGAACCAACTCCGTCTCATAAAAGCCATTGCCATTGCAGAGACCGGGCTTCCACTTATATTAATCGGGCGCGGGAACACCACATACAAGAAAGAGCTGACAAAAATGGCTATGCAACACAATGTACAACTGCATATTATTGAGAATGCGACATTAGAAGACTTGCCTATTCTCTACCACTTAGCCTCTCTTTTTGTTTATCCGTCCCTTTTTGAAGGATTCGGTATACCCGTTTTAGAAGCAGCGCGCTGCCAGACGCCTATTATAGCTAGTAGTGGTATCTGTTTTGAAGAGATTGTCGGAAATGGTGCATTGTACGCATCTCCGACGGACATAGAAGAAATCAGCGATGCTATTCGTAGAACGCTGCAGGATAGTGCCTTAACCAGCCAGCGTGTGACTGTGGCACTACAGAATACAGAGAAATTCCAGTCTAAGACTATTGCTCACAACATGATGGAGACGTATCATCAGCTTTGCTCCGTGTGATATAAAAGAGCAATACAGGCACACACAGGTACATCGCATTGCATTGGGCGCTAAGGGATTCCATAAAAGCTTGCACTATATAGATTACTACGCATAAATCCATATAGAACTGCCCCTTTCCTAACCGCATTGCAAATGGAGACAGCAGGCAGAACGATAGTACAAGCAAACCTATTATTCCATATCTCATCCCTGTTTCCAAGAATACGCTGTGAGGGTGTAATACCCTATAGTTTACTTCTCCGTTCTGCCTATAACGCGGATCCTTCTCCACAATCGGTTCTATATACAGATCCTTCAATGGTTGATTATTCATGACACGCTGAATATATTCTTCGCGTGCCGAACTCACACCATACCCCAACCATGGCCTCTCCCTAATCATCTGCATACTTATTTCCCATTGGTATATTCGTGGGTTGGGTGTACGAAGTAATCCCTGAACGCTCGACTTAGTCCAAAGGAAGCATGCCGCTCCAATACATAAGACTATCCAAAGGCTCCATAGCTGCCATCTTCGGCTCCGGAGAATGACATACAAGAGAGATATCATAATTATCAGTACCGTTGTTATCACGCCGGTACGCCCTTCGGAAATAAGGATGGCAAAGAGAGGTGCGCACATCAGTCCTCCTATGACGATTCTCCACCCAAGGGAATAACCACCCCTTACCAGCATATACATGCCCAAAACCAAGGATATATTCCAATACATATTCAACACCATGTGCGTATTAATCAGTTCTGTCCTATGCAGGTTAAATAACTCTATCCACGCATATTGAGTGGATGTATATATTTCCGTCCAAGCAATCAGCACACCTACAATAATAACGCTGACAATAAGCATTGCCCACCCAAAATAATCCACATGAAATTTATCTGTAGTACCAACCAGGCCACACAGACCGACGAATAAGAAAGGACCCACATTTTCCAATGCGGAGGTATATACGGAAGTACAAACAGTATCAAAAAGTTGACTTATCGGGACCAAAAAGGAAAATAGGATAAAAGCAATAAATACTATTTTGTTCGGTTCCCAATGCCAATTTCTCCAACGCCGGTTCAGTACATAGTCCAAAATATATCCGAAAGCAAGGAAATAATACATACCCTGCACCCACCAACCAAATTGGAATGGCAAAGCTATCACTATGGCAAGCAACCCTATGACGGGTAACCATGCACATATTTCCCGTAGTAAATTCATGCAAATCCTCCTCGCATAATCGGTCAAAAAAAATTATTTCTCCTTATATATAATGCGCGCATTATTTATCGAATAATCCGCGCAGATACGATTGTTTTTGTCCTGACAATTCACGCAGAAGCGGGTTCAATTGGAAGCGAACAATCATCTGCTGTTGATGTTGCAGACTGATGCCATCGTAGTGCATATTCCATGAGAAATAAAAATTAACGAAACTGCTTCTATAGAGGTAAACAAATAAGTCAGTACGGTTATACAATCGCGATTGAAAGAAAGGATCTCCTAAAGAGGAATTCATATTGCGTCCTCGTAACGGCTGTAAATTATCGCCGTAGTAGAAGGTGTTTTTCACACCGATGAACCACCAGTTGGCGTATAGTTCAATCATCACACCATGATTGATAAACGTCTCGTTAGTTCCTCTGTCCCGTTGCCAACCGAAGATATAACCCGCCCTCAGTGAGAGCGAATCAAGCGGGACGTATTTAGTGATATCTGCACCGGCAAAAGCGTTCAGATGCACATCATCCATCACCGGTTCATAGGTAGTAGCAAAACCAGCCTTATGATTCATGTGCGCCAGACCGCCCACCTGCAACCATTTGTACTGGTATTGACCGTTCACCAACAAGCGGAACATCTCACGTCGTTCTTCCGTTTGAGCCCCCCTCCAGTCACACATAAACTCAACAAAACCACGATTATCACGGTATTGTAGCAATGCACCTTGGATATTCGGGTGGTAATAGGTTAATGAATCATACATCAACCATTCCGGCATAGGGGCAATGCGCCGCGTATAGGGAATAGCACCCATTCCCGCATCGAAGCCACGATAATTAAAATGATAATAGGCTATCGGATTGAATTGAACATCACGCCAATTACCTCCAAGTCGCTGAGTATAACTGACACCTGCTACCAGTTCGTGCTTCCCGCCTGCACGATCCATAATCCGCACACCAATCTGCGGCGAAAGACGAAAATTAAGGATAGTTTGGGGTATCTGGTAGGGAGCATGATATTCACGGTTATCAAAATAAGTAGCAAAATCTGCATCATAAAGAAACTGTACCGGACGTTGCTCTTTTTCTATTTGGCGGGCTGCAAAAGTGCTATCTACCGATATATACCGTGGCGAACGAGCATAGCGCGTCCAAAATCCGGATGCCACTACGCTATCTGATGCATTTGCAGACAACGACAGAAGGATACTAACAAATAAGATATAAAACGTACTTTTAGTCATGGTGTGGTGTTTTTAGACGAAGTATATCTATGCTATATGCCAGTCCCACCCGCACATGGTGGAAGGGGTAATCTTTTATTCCCCACTGGTATTGGACGAAGGGCTCGAAGCCTTTGATATGTCCGGCGGCTCGCACTTTGAGCGTCATGGGCGCATCGCCATACCGCTCCCATCCTACGTACCCGCCCCACGCCAGGTGCGCAGAGAAATACTCATGTCGCAATTGTGCCTGCAAACCATACATAACGGCATCGTTCTGCCGTGCTTCAACTGTCTGCCAGCAGAGAAAGCCAACCGAGCCGGAGAAGCGCAGTTCTATATGCCTCAGAAACACTGACTGCCCCATCGTCAAGTCAAAGAAATATCCCGGACTATCGAAATGACGTTTGCGTTCAAACTGTCCACCGCTGGCGGTTTTCATGCCTAATCGGATAGTCATCTGTGGAATATATTTTGCGCTCTCGCTTTTGATCCATTCGTTATGTAGCACTTGCACTTCGGTCGCCAGATATACATCTCCTGCGCCACTACCCGTTCCGTCTTCCTGACTATACCACTCATAAACCGGCATCCAGATACTCAGATTCGCCCAACGTGTAAACAGAGGAGCGTGCACGCGCGCGAAGAGATCCGCAGTTTGGTCTCCCTTAAAACCGAAATAGCCGTCAGCGGCGAGTTCTACTCGCAATTTTGAAGAAGTCAGACCGTCAGACTGATCGATTACCGACAGAGCATTAGGCCCGAAAAAAGCAGAGGCTACACCGGTAGGTTCAAAAGCATAAAGTATGGAACTATAAATAAGCAGCAAGCCCAACAGCGTATATTTATGACTGTTATTCATGCAGATCCTCCTCTGTTAAATGATCGGTGATATATACTTTGCCTAATCTGCGTACACAAGCCGGTTTGCCGAGCATGTCGCGCTCTAAGTGTAATAAATCGTATTGGGTGTAGCGGTCATACATATTTCGAACCAAGACCGCTTCGTCATTATAATAGAAGCGATATAACGAAGGCGTTTGAAAAGAGCCATCAAAGACAACCGGCAGGCCCTTTGCCTCAGCATGGATTTGCTCCATCTGTTGTTGCTTGCCCGCCAACCCTGTTTGCGACGGGAGTATATTAAGCATTAAGACGATACGAGCTACGAGCAGTAATCCTGCAAACACACCAAAGGTAATTGTTAATCCAGGTTTCCATGTTGTCTCTTCTTCCATTAACAGGATAATTGCAGGAATACTGGTTACCATTGTCCAATGCGGTTCGACATGTCCGCGGAACGACATCAGCAGAAAGAAAACCTGAAAACCGATTATTGTCACACCTAAAGAGCGGTGATACGCATCGCCGCGCAGGATAGTCCGCATGCCAAGCAAAAGCATCAGCATCCATACCAAGGGATTGAATACCGCCCATTGGTTGGGGATGAATTCTAATGTATATAGAGGCGAATACGGGGTGGCTCTGGCTACCAAATGATATGTAAAAGACGGGAAATCGTTGGCGTATTGCCACCACAGATGCGGGAGCATCAGCACTGCCGCTATACCTACCGCGACCCATGCACGTTTATCCCGAAGCAAGCGCCAATTACCTATTACTGCAAAAGCAATAACCAACACCGCCATATACTTACTATACATCATCCCTGCCATACTAATGCCCAGAAGGAGCGTATTAGAGGTTAGGGGGGTAGGGGTATTCAGATGGCGGCGGTAGGAGAAATAAAACATGGCGGCGAAGAAGAGTAATGGCGCATCCGGTGTGGTAATGAATCCGTACGCACAGAACATCGGAATAGAAGCGGAGAGCAAAATAAATTTTGCCACTGGTGATTGGTGATTGCTGATGGATAATTGGGGTATGGTTTTCCAAATGATATAGACGGTCGCCATGTGCATCAAAACCGTAGCAAGCCTGACACTCAGATTTTTGAGTATCAGGCTTGTAGTCGGTACGATTGCAGCACTGAGTGCTGTCATCAATCCTACCATCGGCGGGTGATCAAAATAACCCCAGTTGAGGAACTGACCATATAGGCGATAATAGGCTTCGTCGGCATGTATTTCGCAAAAAAGCGCACACAACAAATCCAATAGTCCCCAAACGAGGAGCCATGGCCATATGCGTTGCCTTTCAGTCATTCACTAACTCATTCAACCAAAGAGGTTTCTGAAAAAATTCTTCTTATCTGCCGAGCCCGGTGCAATATTCGGACTATTCTGCAACTGCTCAATCAGTTTGCGTTCATCCTTATTCAACTTCTCCGGAATATAGACACCTACGTTTATCAACAAGTCTCCTGTGCCGTAACTGCGTCCATACTGATCTATTCTCGGCAATCCTTTCCCTCTCATACGCAGCACCTTACCGGGTTGAGTTCCAGGTGTGATAGTTATCTTCACATCGCCCGTGAGAGTCGGTATCTGCACTTGCCCTCCGAGCACAGCCGTCGGCATATCTAACAGAAGGTTATAAATCAAGTCACTCTCCTGACGGATAAAATCCTTGTGTTCTTCCTCTTCGATGAGTACCAGCAGGTCTCCGCTGACACCTCCATGCGGAGCCGCATTCCCTTTACCGGGAACTGTCAGTTGCATGCCACCCATTACGCCAGCAGGGATAGTGATGGAGATAATTTCTTCATCTCTAACGACTCCCTGTCCGCCACATTTAGGACATTTATTCTTGATTATTGTCCCTTCCCCGCTGCAGGTATCGCAGTCGCTTTGCACCTGCATCATGCCGAAGATGCCTCGTTGCTGACGAATAACACGTCCGGTTCCCTTACATGTTGGACAAGTCTCCGTACGGCCGTCGGCAGAACCTGTGCCGTGACAATCCTTGCATTGTACCAACTTGCGCACCTTGATTTTTTTCTCACAACCGGATGCTATTTCCTCTAATGTCAAGCGCACTTTGACGCGCATGTCACTCCCCCGGCGCACACGCGATCCGCGGCTGCTACTGCGACCGCCCATAAACATCTCGCCGATGTCTCCCAAATCAAAGCCCGCGCCCTCAAAGATATCTCCGAAATGGCTGAATATATCTTCCATCGACATACCGCCACCGCTAAAGCCACCGGCTCCACCCATTCCGGCAAAACCGAATTGGTCGTAACGTTGCCTTTTTTGCGGGTCTGAAAGCACCTCATAAGCCTCAGCTGCCTCTTTGAATTTCTCTTCAGCTTCTTTATCGCCCGGGTTTTTATCCGGGTGATACTGAATAGCTTTTTTACGGTAAGCTTTTTTTATCTCCTCCGCGCTGGCTGTTTTCGGCACTTCCAGCACTTCATAATAATCTCTCTTTTCTGCCATAATTTGTTTAGTGTTTAGGGTTTAGTGTTTAACGGTTATTCGCCAACGACGACCTTTGCAAACCGAATTACCTTATCGCCGAGCTTATATCCTTTCTGCGTACAGTCAATCACTTTTCCTTTCTTATCCTCCCCAGCAGCGAAGGTCGTCACGGCCTCGTGCTCATCGGTATTGAAGTCCACACCTTCGGTCTCAATGGGGTGCACATCGTTCTTATCGAGGAAGGATAGAAACTTCTGATAAATAAGTTTCACGCCTTCATCTTCGGTAGCTTTTATGGCGCGCTCGAAATCATCCACAAGGGGAAGCATCTCCGTAAAAATGCGTTCGCCAGCCGTCTCCATGAGTTCTAATTTCTCCTTATTCGTACGACGACGGAAGTTATCGAACTCCGCCATCATTCGCAGGTTCTTGTCCTCAAGTTCAGCAATACGTGCTTGCAGTTCGTCCATTGTCGGACCCTGTTGCTCTTGCGTTTGCTCTTGGATTTGTTCCTCAACAGGTTGTTTTACTTGTTTTTTATCTTTCTTACTCATAATACAAAATTTTACACTTTGACGAGGTCAAATTATGTGCCATACATATATACACTGCCATTTTGGCAGAAGACTGGGAAGGTTGGGCGAATGAAGGACGCAGTAAAAATATTACGCCGAGGGCTACGCCATTAGTCGCTAGAACATAGACTGCTGTCCATCGGGAGCGAGAGGGGTCTTGCCAAGGTGCTTGTATGCCAATTCGGTGGCTTCGCGTCCACGCGGTGTACGTTTGATAAAACCTTCCTTGATAAGGAAAGGTTCGTACACATCTTCGATGGTACCTGCATCTTCGCCCATAGCAGTAGCGATGGTATTGAGTCCGACGGGTCCGCCACGAAACTTATCGATGATTGTCAGCAGCAGCTTGTTATCTATCTGATCGAGCCCGAACGTATCGATATTAAGTGCCTCAAGAGCGTACTTGGCTATCTCCAGATCGATGGCACCATCTCCCTTCACCTGCGCAAAATCGCGCACACGGCGCAGGAGGGCATTGGCTATACGGGGCGTACCACGGCTGCGACGTGCTATCTCACCGGCCGCTTTCTCGTTAATCTCCACATTGAGTAGTCGCGCCGAACGCTTGACGATACCAGCAAGGATATCTGCATCGTAATACTCGAGATGACAGTTGATGCCAAAACGCGCACGGAGCGGGCTGGTCAACAGTCCTTGACGGGTGGTAGCCCCGATGAGGGTGAAATGGTTGAGGTCAATCTGTATCGTTCGGGCTGAAGGGCCTTTGTCAATCATAATATCAATGCGATAGTCTTCCATCGCGGAGTAGAGGTACTCTTCCACGATAGGCGAGAGGCGATGTATCTCATCGATAAAAAGGACGTCGTTGGGTTCGAGCGATGTGAGCAAACCAGCCAAGTCTCCGGGTTTATCAAGCACCGGACCGCTGGTCACTTTGAAACCTACTCCGAGCTCGTTGGCGATAATGTTCGCCAGGGTTGTCTTACCAAGTCCCGGAGGGCCAAAGAGTAGCACATGGTCAAGACTCTCTTCGCGCATTTTTGCGGCTTCGACGAAAATCTTAAGGTTAGAGGTCACTTTACTCTGACCTGCAAAGTCGGCAAAGCACAAAGGTCGCAAGGCATTGTCCTGCTCTTTCTCAGACATCTGTTGTCGTATATCGAATTCACTCATTCGGATTAGGGGTTAGTGGGTTAGTGGATGAATGGAATAACTCCTCGAGATTACTAATCTCGTCAATCATTTTATCGGCTTTTATCCGGCCATGGTCAAGGATGATGACTCGGTCGCACATTTCACGCACTTCTTGCATAATATGCGTGGAAAGGATAACGGTACGCTCTTTGCCCAAATCTCGAATCAGGGCACGAATTTCGACGAGTTGGTTAGGGTCGAGACCAGTGGTAGGTTCATCGAGTATCAGCAGTTGCGGGTCACCAAGAAGCGCCTGCGCTAATCCCACACGCTGACGATAGCCTTTGCTCAGTTCTCGGATATGCTTATGACGTTCAGGTGTTAATCCGACAAGGTCGATAAGTTTATCGACATTTGTCTTTTGTGATTGGCTATTGGTCATTTGCGCCATAAAGGCGAGGTATTCGGCGACATACATCTCCTCGTAGAGAGGATTATTCTCTGGCAGATAGCCTATACGCACCGGTGCTTGAATCGAGCCACTATCCGCTTTCCATAGTCCGATAAGGATCTTCATCAGTGTCGATTTGCCGGCACCGTTAGGTCCAAGCAGCCCCAGGACCTGCCCTTCGGGAATCTCCATCGTCACATCGCGCAAGACTTGCTGCGCACCAAAAGACTTACAGATATGCTCTATTACAACAGCCATTTAGTCATAAACCTTTGCGGCTGCAAAGGTACAACAAAAAAATGACATACGCAAGTACGCATGCCACTTTTTTGCATAAATAGGTCTTACACCGTAGCTACAATATCCCAGACGAAAGCACGAACACCTACCTCCTCATTACGGAGGTCGAGTTTTTTGATGGACTCCAAGAGCGCGGGCACTTGTTCGTCTTCGACGACTGTGATGACACAGGAGTTCATCTCCGGCCATGCGTGAGTACCACGGCGGGGTTCGCCACCGTTGGTACCACGACCTTGCACTTGCTCAAAGAACGTGAAGCCCTTGATGCCCAAGACATCCAACATATATTCTACTCTACCAGTATTAGCCTGGTTGAAAACTATCATTACAGATTTCATTTCTCGTCTCCTTTCTTTACTTTGAGGTTCATGAAAATGAATTTCTTGCGGAGGGCTTCCTGTTTGTCGCGGTCGCCGTGGCGGGACATGACACCGTAGAGCACAGGCACTACGTAGAGCGTCAGGAAAGTCGAGACGGTCAGACCGCCGATGACGACGATACCCAACGGTTGCCACATCTCGGCACCTTCACCGGAAGAAACCGCCATAGGAATCATACCGAGGATGGTAGTGAATGCCGTCATGAGTACCGGACGGATACGGCTGCGTCCGGACATCTGGATAGCCTGATTCAACTCGTAGCCACGCTCGCGCATGAGGTTGATATAGTCCACAAGCACGATACCGTTCTTCACCACAATACCCACCAGAAGCACCAGACCGAGGGCACCAATCATATCCAGCGAACGGCCTGTGAGCCAGAGGGCTACAATGACACCCGAGAGGGCAAACGGGATAGAAAACATGATGATTGCCGGCATCCGGAGCGACTCGAACTGCGAAGCCATGACGATATATACCAGCAGGATAATCATCAGGCCGAGCAGAATCATGTCGGAGAAAGTATCCTGCTGCGTCTCGTAGTTACCGCCAATATGGGTAGAGTAACCGACAGGGATGTCGAGTTGCGGAATGACCTCCGCCTCTATCGCTTTCGCCAGTTCACCAAGGGTGGTGTTGTACGGTGTAGCCTTGACGGTGACTATACGCTGACGTGCCTTGCGCTCGATGGTAGGCGGCGCCCAGTATTCGCCGACCGTAGCGACCTCGGAGAGTTTGACGGTCTTACCCGTCGCTGTCGGGATAGAGAGGTTGAGGATGTCGGAAATCGAGTTGCGGTCCTCCTCCATGAGGCGTACCACGATATCGTACTCCGAACCGTCATCCTTGAGGTAACCGCAGTTCATACCCGCCACGCGGTTGCGGAGGTAGGTTGAAATGGTTGCAGAAGAGAGGCCGAGACGCGACGCTTTCTCTTTATCGACAGTAATCTTAATATCCGGACGGTCATCCTCGCGTGAGATATTCACGTCGCGGGCACCGGGCAGTTGCGAGATGAGCTGACGGCACTGCTCCGCCATCTGGGAGGTCTTATCGAAGTCATAACCATAGATTTCCAAATCGACAGTGTTACCGCCTCCGGGTCCTCCGGACGAAACAGCACACTGGTATTCGTTAATCTCCGGGTATTTAGCCATCTCCTGACGGAGGATCTCGGCGATCGTCCAGATGTCGCGGTCACGCTCCCATTTCTTAGGCAGACGGACAGTCATCTGGATCTTGTTGTTCATCGTCGAAGAGAAGAGAGCCGCGATAGAGGCATCGTCGTTCGAACCGGCGGAGGTGTTGATCAACTGAATCTCCGGCACCAGTTCCACGAAGCGTGCTTCCAGTTTGCGGGCGGTCTTAAGGGTCTCCTCAATACGCGTACCGCGCTGCAGTTTGACGGTCACGGAGAGACGGCCGTTATCCTGTTGTTGCATAAAGTCCGTACCGATCTTGCCTGCAAAGACAGGGATCAGCGAAGCACAGAAGAACGCAATGAGGATAAGGAAGGTGAGCGCCTTGTGGCGCAGACACCAGCCCAGCGACTTGGCGTAATACTCGTCAATGACATCCAGCATGTGTACCACCGTACGCTCGTACCAGCCTTTCTTGCCCGCCTCGTCGTCCACCAGATTGCCGTTCTCATCGACATGCACTTTTTTGGCTTTCAGCAGTTTGGAGCAGAGCATAGGTGTCAGCGAGATAGCCACGAGAGTGGAGGTACAGCAGACTACTGTCACAATCCATCCCAGTTCGTGGAACATGATTCCCGCCATGCCGGAGAGCATCGTCAGCGGCACAAATACCACTACGAGCACGAGCGTAGTAGCGATAACGGATACCCATACCTCGTTGGTGGCGTAGATAGACGCCTCATGCGGGTCCTCGCCGCGCTCCACGTGACGGGTGATATTCTCCAAGACCACGATCGCATCGTCCACCACCATACCGATAGCGATGGTGAGCGAACAGAGGGAGATGATATTCAACGACGAATCCGCCAAGCCGAGGTAGATAAACGCCACGATGAGGGCGATAGGAATAGTAATACCGATGATAATCGTCGCACGCCATTTACCGAGGAAGAAGAGCACCACAAGCACCACGAAGAGCAGGGCGTAGAGCACGGACTCTTCGAGGGAGTTGATGGAGTTCTGGATGTTCTCCGAGGAGTCGTAGATCTTCTCAATCTTGACGTCCGTCGGGAGCTGTTTCTGTATCTTCGCCAGTTCGGCACGCACGTCCTTACAAACCTGCACGGTGTTGGCACCGGTCTGCTTGGCAATGACCAGACGCACCGCTTCACGGCCGTTGGTCTTCTCGTCCAGCGAGAGGTCTTTGATGGTATCCTTGACGGTAGCTATGTCGCGGATGAAGACCTGCTGGCCCTGCGGCGTCATGGCTACCATGAGGTTGGCTATCTCGGAGGACTCGATGTACTCCGAACGCACCTGCATCTGGTACTGCTCCTGGGGCATTTTGATGGTACCCGAAGAGAGGTTGAGGTTGTTCGCCGAAACGACTTGCCCCACCTGCTCCAGCGTGATACCGTACGCGTCCAGTTTCTGCTGGTCGATATTGACATAAACATAGCGGTCCGGCGCACCCGAGAGGGAGATATTACCGATACCGTCGATGTGGTTCAACTGCGGTACCACTTCGTCGTTCAGAATCTTATCCAGACCCGCGTAGGTCTCATCCGCCGTAATGGAGTACTGGCAGATAGGCATGGAGGACGTGGAGAGCTTGAAGATAACCGGCTTGGCGCAGTTGTCCGGCAGGTTGTTTGCCGCCATATCGACGAACGAACGCACGTCGTTCACCGCCTCGTCCATGTTACTACCCCACTCCAACTCCAGCGTCACCACGGAGATGTTATCCTTGGACTGCGAAGTGATGTGTTTGAGGTGATCGACGGAGGTCAGGGCGTTCTCCATGATCTTCGTCACGTTGGTTTCCATCTCGGAAGCCGATGCTCCCGGATAGGTGGTCATGACCGTGATATACGGCGGGTCCATCTCCGGGAACTGGTCAATCGGCAGCTTCAGGAAACTGTATATACCGATGACGATGACCGCCACAAAGATGAGGGCGGTAGTCACCGGTTTTTGGATTGCTGATTTATAAATGCTCATAGGATTTCCTAGTTGTCTAGTCGACTAGTTTTCTAGCAGACTAGTAAATTATTCAACTACATTAACCTTGACGCCGTCCACGAGTTTGTGCTGGCCCGTGGTGACGAACTCGACACCCTCTTTGATTTCCGGCGCGATGATTTCTATATCCTGGTCAAAACGCTGGCCAAGTTCCACTGCTACGCGTTTGGCGCGGCCGTCCTCCACGATGAAGACATAGCGGTCGTTCGCTCCAACGAGTTTCTCCACGCTCTGGTAAGGCACTACGATAGCGTTTGCTTTGCCCAAACCGATGGTTGTCGTCACATACATACCCGGACGAAGCAGGTTCTTTCCATTCGGGATAACAATCTTGCACTGGAATGTATGAGACGAGGGATCAATCGTCGGATAGACAACCTCCACCGTAGCGGGGAAAGTCTTGTCGGGATATATATCCGTGGTTAACGTCAGTTTCATACCCGCTTTGAAGAGCGGGAAATAGGTCTCCGGGATAGCTACGAGCGCTTTGAGTTTGTCTATCTGGGTGAGTACCAGAATCGGCTGTCCGCCATAAAGTTCGCCATCCTCATAGTTTTTTGCGGATATCACACCTGCAAACGGTGCCTTAACATACGTGTTGGTCTGTAAGAAATCCAACTGCTCCTTGGTCGAGTTATACTGAGTGGTGATCTGGTCGTACTGCTGCTGAGTAGCCGAACCTGTTTTTAGCAATTGCTCTATACGGTTCTTTTCGATTTCGAGATTAGCCATCGAAATCTTGGTAGTCTTGTACTGGGTCTGATCCATGCGGACGAGATCCGTACCTTTCGCAACGCGGTCGCCCACCTCACGGTAGATATGCTCTATTTTGCCCGTCAAAGACGGTGCAACGTTCTGGGTAAGATACCCTTGAAGGTTTGTTGAAACAGAAATCTCTCGCTCTATCTCACGGGGCTGGAGGATAGTAGTGCGGACCTGCTCAACGCGTTCCTCTTCCTGCGTAGCGGATGTTTTTTTGTTGCCGCAGCCTACGAGCGCCAAGGCTGCGAGGGAATAAATAATAATTTTTTTCATTTGTTATTTGTCGTTTGATATTTGTCATTTATTGAGGAACTCTTCAAGTTCCGATTGTGCATTGATGAGAGAAAGCATCGCCTGTACATAGGTTGACTGCGCATTGATAAGGTCATTGGAGGCATTTGTCAGCTCCAGGTTCGACGCGGCACCCCACTTGAATTTCTCCGTTGCGGAGTTGAAGACGCGGCGCGTTACATCTATGTTATCTTTCTCATTGAGATAGGTCTCGTACGCGTTAGTCAGGTCAAAACAGAGCTGGCGATACTGGATCTCGAGATTGTCGGTGGTCTCAGAAAGGGTGTTCTTCGCTTCCTCCAGCGCTATTTTCTTCTCCACTACTCCCGCTGCACGTTTACCGGAAGACCATAGGGGCATCTTGACTGTAAAAGCGATTGTATGCGGGGAGTTCATCATCTCAAATCCCGCCTCGCTACCATAGTCACGATAGTTGTATTGGTACGCCAGACTGACCGTAGGCCCGTATGCCCAGCCGGCCATGTGGACGTTGCGTTTGGCGAGTTCGACCTGTTGTTGAAGGAGCTGGTAGTTGAGGTTATTCTCTATCGCAAAGTCAGCACTCAATAGATTGAGCACTCTTTCCGGAGAGAGAACCTCGTCCATATTCTCGGTGAGTATCAGTTCAGTCTCAACGGGCACATCCAGCAGTACTTTGAGGCTGTTGGTAGCCAGTTCGACGTTTCGTTTCTGGGCGTTGATATTATTCTTGAGGGTGTTGACACGCACGCGTATCTGGTCGGCAGAGGTCTGCTCAGCCGCACCGACGTTCACAGCGTTCTGGGTCATTTGCTCGAGGTCCTGAATATTGACGAGGCTCGAGTCCAAGAGACCGGTGATGCTCTGTAGCGCCAAGACAGACACATAGGCACTCATGACACTGCTACGAAGTTCATTCTCGGACTTCTCGAGCGCAATCTTCTTCATCTTTATCGCCACATTGTTGAGCAACGCTCCTACTACCCCCTGTCCGTTGATCCCCACAGCGGCTGTTACTCCGTATATCCACGGGGACATAGACATAGGCTGCTGCATGCCCGGGAACAGAATCATCTTCTCCTTAAAATCATCGTCGTACATGACGTTTTTTCCGATTGATCCGTCGAGTGCAGGCAGTAACGAAGCTATCGTCTGCCAACGTTGTGCATAGGCTTCCTGAACTGCCAAGGAAGCATTCTTTAGGCTGCGGTTCTGCTTCACCGCGTAGTTTTGCGCCTCTTTGAGCGAGAGACTCAACACGGACGGCACGCTGTCTTGCGTGCGCTGTGCGCTACGCGTTGCCGCCATGACATGATCTTCCGCCATTACCGCTGTACTCATCACGAGCATCGCGGTCATCATTAAAATAATTTTTCTCATATATATCATTTAAATAATTTCAATCCTTCTTCAGAGAGTACTCCGCGGACAAAGATATCCATCGCAGTATGGCTCAACTGGTGCATACTATGGCCGTGGGACTCAATCACCTCAAAATCGCGAATGGCATCGCTATGAATTTTCGCAAAGAACACGGCTGTTAACTCAATATTAAGGTTCGCGCGCACGAGACCTTGTGCAACACCTAACTCGAGGTATCGCATGATATAACCCTTTTGCGTCTCAAAGCATTTCGTCTGGAAATCCGCGAATTGACGCGGGTAGTATTTCTTGAGATCATAGACCAATTGCGGCACCCGACGTACATCGTTTTTCTCCGCCTCTTGGTGCGAGATAAATTTCTTTACCAATTGTCTGAAATCACCCAAAGCCAGCAAGTCTTCCATCTTACCGGCGATATACGCAATATTGGAATTTAGCATTTGCTCTATCAAGGCATCTTTGGATTCAAAATAGACGTAGAAAGTCTTCTTCGACATTCCAAGTTCGCGGCATATATCATCGATGGAAACGCTACGAATGCCTAAGCGAAAGAACATCTCGCCGGCCGTTTTGATAATATGGGATTGCTGATCGTTCAACTGGCAATTTGCGATTTGTGGTTTGTAATTTTTCAAAAACGGCGGCAAAAGTACTGCTTTTTTTTGAATTGTGCAAATATTTTGGAAACTTTTTTCACTCTAATAGTTTCCTTGTAAAGTGTAAATAGCAAAAAAGGGGCGCCGAAGCGTCCCTTTTGGAAGGAAGGAGAGAACGAATTAACGAACTCTTGCTCCTTGTAAATTAAACATTTGATCGCCTTTGAGTATATAGAGATGTCCGTTGATGAACACTTTGCGTGCGGCGCACTCATCTGATTCGGTAAGATCGATTGCTGTAGGTGTGCATACCGGTGCCGTAGTATAATAGACGGTAGCGGTAGTCCCCTCTTGTTGCTGATACAGTGAGACAGGCGCATCTTGCTTCGTGAAGAACGACCAGTTGGATTTATCAGCATAATACTCTAATTGGCGATCCGTATAAGTGACAGACGTGAATATCCATCCGCCAGTTTCGGAGTCTATAGCGTACGAGAATTTATTATCAGTTGTATTGGCACCTAACTTAATGTTATAGTACGTTTTAGTACCGCTCTCCGACTTCTCTATGTACAAATAGCCAACAGCTGTATTATTGAAGGTCAACAATTCATTATCTTTATCCACGATAATGCTCCATATAATCGAATCCGCCGGAGAAGATATTACATCTCCGTTCGCAACCACATTGGCTTTATGGAGATAGTAACCAGTGAAAGTGGCACTCATGGCAAACAAACCATCCTTCTCACCCACTACCAGATAGTTACCGTCCGTCAACTCATCCGTAGAAGTAATTTTCTTGTAATCATCGGTCATGATAATAGAACCGCCTTCTTCCGAATGGCAGAAAACTGCATAATAAGTTGCGTCCCCTTCCGGGATTATACCCGTAAAGTCAAGAACGGGAACGTCCGTATTATCCGCTGCATATTGATGCGAACTCCATCCCTTGAAGGTATATTGGGGACAGGGTGCATCAGGAGCCGCGACAGCCTCCATGGTCTCGCCCTTATGACCCGTGCGGATAGCGTATTCTGCACCATTATTGTAGAAGGTCACTGTGTATTCAGGTAATACAATCGGTTCGGAAGAACAGCGCGGCGAGAAGTTGGAATAGGTGGTTGTGGAACCGCCTCCTTCACCCACCGTGATATCCATACTGGTGAAGCACAACTGGCCGGCCTTGGTGTTACCATCAGAGCCGTAATCCGCCTTATCCCCCACGGTGAAGACTACTTCGGTTGCAGAGCCGGTCCATGTAACCGTTGCATCACCGGTAGCCTGCGTTGCGATTGAGCCGACAGTAGCTGTGATCGGAGCCAGACGTTTGAGTCCCTGCGTACTAATATTTAAGACAATTTTCGTCATGGCAGTTGTGCTTGTAACAGTCAGCGAACCTTTGGCATAAATACGCAGGTCCTTGCCGGTTGCATTATATGCGGGTTCAGTAGAACCGCTATTCTTAGCCGTCGCAAACGAGAAATCGCCCGAAATGCCACTGGTTGCAGCAAAGTCTTCCATCTTCAGCGTGACAGCTTCGCTGCTACCACCACCGCCGGAAGTCTCTTTGTCGGCATAGACGGCATAGAACGTCACATCATCGGTAATGGTCTGTGCGCCAGAGAGATAAGCCGGCTCAGTGGTAAACTCACTCTCTGCCGTCCATCCCTTGAAGACGCGAGTCTCGGAGCAGTCATCAGGATTAGTTGTCGGGAGAGCTACTGTTGCACCATCTACAACACCAGGGTTGGTTGTAAATACACTTCCGTTAGCCTCCCATGTAACGGTATGCGTGATAACAATAACCTCTTCCCAAACGGCATAGAGATCGATATTCGCAGTACCGGCGGTAATGCTCGCTCCATCCTCATAGACAACCGTTGCAGCAGAACTATTCGTATCCCATCCAAGGAAATTATGGTTCGCGTACGTGAACGTATTAGGATTAAGCGCGCGCGTGGTATTCTGAGGTATTTGCTGTACCGCAGTGGCATCCGTACCGTTATTGGCATGGAAAGTGACAGTCACTTTCGGTACAGATGTACACTCAAGCGAGTAATTGGAATAGGTGGTAGAAGAGCCACCTCCCGTTGTTACCGTTATAGCTGTTATTCGCCACTGAGCATTGTCAGATGGTGAATGAGTAAGCGTGACGGAATTACTGCTACCAGTCCATTCGCCATTGGAATAGGTTCCTGTATTTGCAGAAATTGTTCCGCCATAACTGCCGCTCGCCGTAGATATGACTATACTGCTTATTGTGTTCTCTGATGTTATCGTAAGTGTGTTCTTTGGATAACAACGCACCGCCGTTCCTGACGTGTAATATTTAGGAGGATTAGAACCTGCTCCTTGATCAAATGTCAGCGTACAATTATCCATAGTTACCGTAGTTACATTGGCCCCGTTGGCGTAACCTTGTTCGCTGAAGGTTATTGATTTTTCACTCGAGCCACCTCCAGCGACGGTTTCACCATCTGCGTATACAGCATAGAATGTAGCAGGTGCAGTAATGGTCTTTGTGGACGTTGTGAAGATATCCGATGGAGCTTCATCTCCGCTGTAGTTAGGAGTAGCCGTCCATCCCACAAAGACACGTTCTGCAGAACAGTCAGAAGGAGTATTGGTCGGCAGGACAAGAGTCTTATTATTCTCCACTTTAGTCGTCTGCGTATTCTCTGCGTCTATCCAAGTGACGGTATGCACGGTTGTGCACTTTCCTGTCAGTTGAACGGTGCGAGCCGTAATTCCGCAACCGGTAATCGTCAGCGTAGCAGTATGATTTCCATCTGATGTCGGAGCATACGTGAGCGTTACCGAGTAACCGGCCTCGGCCTGTGCCTTGGTAACCGTGGTGGTCGCCAGCTTGAAGAAGGAAGCGTTGGTGCCGCTGATAGCCAGTGTCAAGTTGCCGTTCTCGAGGTTCTCACCTTGAATAGTAATCTGCTTGTAAACTGCATCTGTGGTATTCGTCGCACCGCAGTCGATCGTACCGGAAGGCGAGGTGAGACGTGCAGCATTGGTGTTAGAACCATCACTTACGCCTGGTATGAAATCATCCTCAAAGGATCCGGTAGCTACATCAAAGGAGAAAGTCTCATTGGTTTTGGTACCCCAGAGATATTCTGCCAAAATAGGATAATCGACAAATGGATTTCGGTTGCCCTGTTCGGACTGCATTCCGTTATTACGGTCTATCTCTTTGCGCGAAACAGGATCCATACGATGCCATTTCATAAGAAGTGCAACCGAATAGGCTGTAAATCCATAATTGGCATCGGTAGTATTATACATCTCACTGGAGATCGAAACATCGTCCTTATTCCCCTTTTTATAGCGCACGGCCATATACATGTACATACGCGCAAAATCGCCTTTGTAAATATCGTCCGGTTCAAAGACTGTACCGATAGAAGTATAACCCGAGAAGGTTGAACTACCCGAGCGACCGGTGGCAACATAGGAGCCGTTTTTCAATCGCGTACCGCCCTCGCATTCGCCAATAGGATTATTACCTCGCTGATTATTGACATAGCCATCTGTAGGGATAATATGTCCCAAGTCATAATAGGCTGGTTTTTTCTCATTGAACCATGATTTCGGAACCGAGTGCTCACGGTTGTAACAAGAGCCTACATTGCTATAATTTCCGCATTTTTTTTGCCCGGGAGTCCAAAGTACATTGGAATACATATCCCATATCTTGCCAGCTTTACCGACCGAGTCTGCGGGATAGACATCAGACGTTTTGTAAGCATCCCACAAACCATCGTATGACATACCCGTAGGACCTGCACATGTAATCGTATACAGATTATCGCGCAAGGTTGAACCACTCTTATTATTAATAGTTGAGTAATAAGATTGGTCTATCGCCCAAGAGGATTGCGCAAAAAGGAATAGTGCGCAGAAAAAGAAAAGACGTTTTCTCATGGTATTATGTGTATTATATTTACGATGTTATGCTTTTTAAAAGGCGTGCAAAGTTACAGTATTTTTTTGAAACGCGCAAATAATTGAATGTAATTTTTGCAAAAAAATTGCATTATTAAGAAAAATAGAACACAAAAAGAGCGACCCGCGTTACTGCGAGTCGCTCAAAGAGAGGTTATTTGGCTTAGCGAATCTGTATGCCTTGCACGTTGAAGATCTTGTTATCCCAGAGGATATACAACTGCCCGTCAATCAACATCTTTCGCGGTGTTTGTTCGTTTGCCGGGAGGATATCTATCTCTTGGGTAGATTGACAAGACGTGATATACCGACTATAGGAGACTCCTGCACCAGTCGCATCGATAGAGACGACAGAGAATGCCGGTCCGTACTTATCCGTTGAATTCTGCGACTCAAATCGGAGCGGACTCATTCCGCTGAGTGTAGCGGTATTGGTCCAGGTCTGGTCAGCCAAAGAGTTACTTGCGGCAGTAAGTGTACCGATGGTCCTGCTATCAGCAATGATGTTCACCTTGTTGTAGTTTGCACCTCCGTATGAACGCATAGTCATCGTAACAGATTTGAGACCTGAGAGGTCAATAGACGGAGATTCGAGATATTGTCCGGTACGAATGATCCAATAACTACCGCTCTTAAAGGCCGTATTCGTCCATCCCGTTGAATGCTCGGCATCGAAGACATAAGTAGCAGGCGCTCCGCCGGTGATCTCCTGTTTTGCGAAGACAGCGTAGTAAGTAACATCAGTTGTTACAACGGGGAAGTCCGCGGAAGTCGTATAGAGAGGCGTAGGTACATCATCCTGCGTACCGGCTATAGGTGCATCTGTCCAGCCCATAAAGAATGAGGACTCGGTAGAGCAAGAAGTAGGTGCTTCGGGCAACGTAGGCTTGGTGTTCTCCTTGACGGAGTCTGTTTGCAACTCTTCGCCATTAGCGGACCAGGTGACACCATGTTTGATGACCACTACCGGAGTAGAACCTCCACCATCACAAGTGGGAGTCATGGAGGCCAAATCAATGGTCTGCCCTACCCGTTCTCCCCAGATATACTCTGCAAAATCCGGATAGTCGATAAAGGGATTACGGTTCTTCTGGATACCATAGACAGCTTGATTACGATCAATCTCCTTCTGCGAAACGGGATCGTTACGATGCCACTTGAGGAAAAGATTCTTGGCGTAGTCGGTTAAATTTGTTTTGTTGGTTGTGAAGACCGCATCTCCTCCGGAAGAAGTAAAGTTTTTATCGCGGTAGCGCGCACACATGTAAAAATAGGTACGCGCGAAATCACCTTTGTACTCATCATCCGGTTCATACACGGTTCCCGAGTAGCCAGGGAAAGTGTTTGATCCTTTTTTGCCCAAAGCATGCGGTGCAATGCGAGACTCGCCTTTATTGGTGATACCAGTCCCGCGAGGTCCATTCACTTCTCCATACGGGTCATTACCTCTGAAGTTATTAACGCGCGCGTCCGTAGGATACACATGGAAGAGGTCGGACTTCATGGGCGAACCTTCACTAAACCATGACTGCGGAATCGAGTGCTCTTTATTCCATGCATCGCACACGGCAGACTGCGATTTATTGGCATCGTCCATCGTAAACTTGCACGTAGAATACATATCCCAGACGGTATCGCCTCTAAAATCCGTTTCCTCATAATAGGGCTCCAGATTTTTATAACTGATTACTGTGTGACCTTGTATGCGACTGAAGAGAGCATCTAATATGGCGTTGGGGGATGATTTGCCGTCTACGCCGGCATAATAGCCGTCAGGAACATGCGCCTCACCGGTAACAACATTAGCCCACGTTAGTTGGGCGAAGAAGAAGGAAAAGAAGAACGCAAGGAAAGAGAGGAAATGCTTTGGCATGATATATAGATTAAAGGTGTCAAAAATGGGGAGCACGTGGTGTGCTCCCCTATTTTCCACAACTGTTAATTAATTAGCGAACTTGTGCACCTTGGAGGTTGAACATCTTGTTGTCACGAACGATGTAGATAACGCCGTCGACAACGACTTTCTGAGCTTTCTCGGTGAGCGTGATGTTCTCGATACCTTGGCCAAAAACGACCTCTGCATCGCCGTGGTCAATCTGGATAGTCGGGGTACCGCTTGCACCTACATATTTCGTAATCTGTCCTACAACAGCCACATAGTCTCCCACTTTTGCACCTGGATCTGCGATAGTTACCAGACGAGCTTGGAAGTCGCCGAAAGTAGCCTCAGGATCATCGCTCATGAAGAAGGTTTCTACACCTTCTTCTGCATCGAATGGTGTTTGAACTTTAGCCACATATCCGACTACGCGGTACGTTTCGCCAGTGCTTGCATTGTCTTCCAGTGTGTTACCGATTTCCATAGCGCGGGCTACATCAACCTCTACAGCCTTTATTTCCATTGGTTCGCCGTGCTCTGCTGTACCTTTGTAGACTTGGTATTGATCATTACCACCACTCGTCAAGCGTCTTGCAATATAACCACGCAGGTACATATAATCACCTTCTACCACATCCTTATCCGTAGTAGCGTTAGAAGCCTGGAAAGAACCATACGCACCTTCTTTGTCCGCCATAAAGAATGACCATGTGCCATCAGAATTTTTGTCAAAAACCTTAACGGCATAACCACCAATAATATACTCCTTAGTATCAGTAGTGGACTTTCCTGATTCAGCCGGTTTTGCTAAAGCTTTAGCGATTGCGAGAGCCTGAGCGGTAGTGATGGTATCCAGACCCTGGATCTCAGGAGGATTCGGGTTTGCGCCGAGCTTACCTGCATAGTGACCACCTGCAATTTCATAGATATAAACACCATCTGCAGCCTCTTTCGGATGATAAGGTTGGAGAGAACCCGCATAAACGAGGATGGTATCACCAATACGCAGTTCTGCCTTAGCAGCGTCGAGGGACTCCCATTTCTGGTTGTCAAGGCCCAGACCATCGTAGAACTCGAGGGTATCAGCAGCGTTAACTATGTCATGCATCCAGAACGACACTTTGTCTTTGAAAGCATAGGTGCAGAACGGCTCACCGTGAACAACACCCTTTACAAAGTGGTCATGCTTGTCAGCAGCCTTTGCCAACGCAATAGCCTCAGCCACTTCAATAGTGTCCGGAGTCCAAACAACTGCAGCCTCACCAACGGTCAGCGTAGCAGAAGAGATTTTGCAAGTAGAGTTAGCTGTAACAGTAACGGAAAGAGCCTCGCCTGCCCATGTTTTGCCTGTAAACTCCTTAAAATCAATAGCGTCACCTGCGAATTCGATGGCTGTGATATTCTCTGTAGCTGTGAATGTAAGAGTGTTGTCGCCATACATACGCAGTTCATACGAGACAGCATCGGATTTAGTAAAAATCTTGTTATCATTACTCTTGTTAACTTTAGCGCTTGACATTACCACACCGTCAACCGTGAAGGTAGAACCGGAGATGTTAACACCCGTACTTTTTGTTGCGCTTGGTGTGATTTCCGGATCAGAACCAAGGCTCGCCGGCTTTGTAAAATCAAACACGACTTGTTTTGCATTCATCGACAGCGCGAAGATTGCGGCTGCCGCAAAAGCGAAAATTTTCTTCATGATTTTAAAATTTTAATGATTAAATGTTAATTGGTTGAGTTATTTATGTTATAAAACATATTTACGCCATATGCACACATTTCTGGGGGCAAAGGTACTGCTTTTTTTTTGAATAAAAAAATATTTCTGTGATTTTTTTCATTTTTTTGTCAAGAGAGAGAGAAAAAACTTGCATATTTGATTTTTTTGTTGTATCTTTGCATCGAAATTCCAAAAGGGCTAACAGGAGTTCCATTTTGATCTTTTCAGAGGCGTTTTCTTAGCCTCACGTTAGTCCAATCTCCCCGTAATCACCCAGTAATCACCTTGTAATCACCCCGTAATCACCCCCTTTTGGTTGCTTCTTGGTAGGTAATTGGCGGGTACCAAACCGGCGAATCGCGCTATGTTTATAAAAACAGGGGTGGTGAGAGAAAACACGCGCAAATAGGTATGTTATATACGCTATCCGCAGGGTTTTAAGGTGCTCGTTCATCGCGGAGTAACACTCCGCTTTTGCAAAAAAAATCGTTCTTTTCTTGCGTATATGCAATTTTTGTAGTACCTTTGCACTCGCAAACAAAGCTGAATAGTATGGCAAAATTACTGATTATAGACGACGAGCGGGGCATACGTAACACGCTGCGTGAGATTTTGGCGGATGAAGGTCACGAGGTTGATGTGGCAGAAAACGGCAAACAGGGTTTAGAGATGGCGCAAGCGAAAGCATACGACCTCATTTTCTCTGATATCAAAATGCCGGAGATGGACGGGATTGAGTTGCTGACGCACCTCAAAGGATTAGCGGATGAGGGGGTTAGTGGATTAGGGGAAGATTTTCAAAGTGCGGAGACGCCTATCGTCATGATTAGCGGGCATGGAGATGTGGAGACAGCTGTTCAGGCGCTCAAAATGGGTGCGTATGACTTCTTGCTCAAACCACTGGATTTGAATCGTATTCTGATTACGACGAAGAATGCCTTAGAGTCCAAAAATCTGAAACAAGAGACGAAACAGTTGCGCAAGAAAGTAGCTGCAAAGGGGATGCAGATGATAGGTGAGAGTGCGGCTATTATGCGCGTACGCGAAATAATAAATAAGGTAGCGCCGACAGAGGCACGCGTTCTGATTACCGGTCCTAACGGTACGGGAAAAGAAGTGGTGGCTCATTTGATTCATGAGCACTCTGCGCGTGCGAACGGTCCGATGGTGGAGGTTAACTGCGCGGCTATCCCGAGTGAGTTGATTGAGAGCGAGTTGTTCGGACACATGAAAGGTTCGTTCACGGGCGCCGTGAAAGACAGAGCGGGTAAGTTTGAGCAGGCCGACGGCGGAACGTTATTCTTGGACGAGATAGGCGATATGAGTCTGGCGGCACAAACGAAAGTGCTTCGTGCGTTACAAGAGAGCGAGATTACGCGTGTGGGTTCGGACAAAGCGATTAAGGTGAACGTGCGTGTTTTAGCGGCAACGAACAAAGACTTGCAAAAAGAGATTGCGGAAGGCAATTTCCGCGAGGATTTATTCCATCGATTGAACGTGATACCTATTGCCGTTCCGGCATTGAATGAGCGAACAGAAGATATTCCGCTATTGGTGGATTATTTTGCAGAGCGCATATGCAACGAGCAGGGCATTGCCGTTAAGGCTTTCGACGAGGCCGCCATCAAAGCTCTGCAGAGCAAACAATGGACGGGCAATATCCGGCAGTTAAGGAACGTAGTAGAGCGGTTGATTATTCTCGCGGGGGCGAAGATTACCAAGGAAGATGTGGAGATGTATGCGTAAATAGCCATTTGTGATTTTACAGAGTTTAAATATTCTCAATTATCGCAATATACGCGAGGCGAGTTTGGAGTTTAGTCCCAAGCTCAACTGTTTCGTGGGTTTGAACGGACAAGGCAAGACCAATGTGCTGGATGCTATTTATCTGCTGAGTTTTACCAAATCGGCCTTCACCAGTCAGGACAGTTTGAATATCACTCATGGCGAAGAGATGGCTTTTGTTCAGGGCATCTACCGAAGCCCTGAACAGTTGAAAGTTGAAAGTTTAAAGTTGAAAGAAGATGCCCCTCTTGTTATCTCTTGTGGTCTAAGAAAAGGGGTGAAGAAGCAGTTCCGGAAGGATAAGAAAGACTATCCACGGTTGATTGATCATATCGGGTTGATACCGTTAGTGATGATCAGCCCGAGTGACCAGCAGTTGATTGATGAAGGTTCGGATGAGCGGAGACGGTTTATGGACGTAGTGATTTCGCAATTAGACCGCAGATATCTGGACTGCTTAACAAAATACAATGCGTTATTGAAGCAACGAAATGCGTTGCTGAAGCAATATGCCGATAGTCCCTGTCCGGATGATTTGCTGGAGGTTTTGGAATGGCAGATGGTAGAGCCGGCAGAGTATATTTTCAAAGCAAGAACAAAGTTCTTTGAGGCTTTCAACCCCTATTTTGCGAGGACATACGCACAGATTAGCAACTCAGCAGAGATTCCGAATCTCCGCTATATTTCTCAACTCCAAGACCGCGATCTGCGAGAGGCGTATGTCAAGACCCGGCAACGGGATCTGATACTCGGCTGGACCAGTCAGGGAATTCATAAAGATGATCTGGAGATGAAGCTTGGCGAGTGGCCGTTGAAACAAGTTGGTTCGCAAGGTCAGCAACGCACTTTTGTGCTGGCGATGAAATTGGCACAAGCTTTGTACTTAGGTAAGGTGAAAGGTGAAAGGTTAAAGGAAGAAGGGAAGCCGATTTTGTTGCTGGATGATATCTTTGACCGGTTGGACAGCGAGCGTGTGGAGCGAATTGTAGAGATGGTTCAGGGTGAGGAGTTCGGGCAGATTTTTATTACCGATACCGACCGTCAACACCTGACAGAGATTGTTCAGCCGAATGAAGGGGCGAAGATATTTCACGTAGAGAATGGAATAATTAAATAGGCCTACCCCGATTGTCTGGTTGGAGTGACGCTCCCCGCTACTCCTGCCGTTCGAACTCCCAAGTCCCGGGAGTTCTCCACCCTGAAGGGAAGGAGAAGAGATAATGAGATATAGAATCATCATATTACTGCTTTTGGCGGCAATCTCGGTGCATGCCGAAATCGGTTTTCGTGGGGCGTGGATAGCAACGGTGGCTAATATCGACTGGCCGTCGGTGGAAGCCGTGGGTAATCCAGAAGCGCAACAAGCGGAGATGATTTGGTTGTTAGATTCGCTGGAGAGCATCGGGATTAATGCTATTATTTTTCAGGCAAGGCCGACTGCTGACGCGCTGTATTACAGCGAGTTAGAGCCTGTCAGTCATTGGCTGACGGGCAAACAAGGGAGTTGGGGGTCTAACCCCGACAATGTTCTAAAAGGAAGGGAGATCTATGACCCTCTTGAATTCACTATAACGGAAGCACATAAGCGCGGGATGGAGGTGCATGTATGGCTGAATCCGTACCGTGTTAATTTGGCGAAGAATGACACTTCTATTTTGGCTAAAGATCATGTTTTCCGCCGTCATCCAGAGTGGTTTTGGCAATACAACAAACAATGGTATTTTGACCCAAGTTTGGATGTGACACGCGAGTGGATTTGTACTATAGTACAAGATATCGTGGAGCGGTATGATGTTCAGGCGGTTCATATGGATGATTATTTCTATCCTTACCCGAGTGGCAAGAAGGCCTTGCCGGACAGTCTTTCTTTTGCGCAAAACCCGCGTGGATTTGAAGATATCAGAGACTGGCGGAGGGATAATGTCAACCGGGCGATAAAGGATATTCATCGGACCATCAAGGAGTGCCGCGAGGAAGTGGAATTCGGCATCTCGCCTTTTGGCGTTTGGCGGAATGCGAGCGTTGATTCAACGGGCAGCAAGACAACGGCCGGAATCACCAATTATGACGATTTGTACGCAGATATACGTCTGTGGATTAAGGAAGGTTGGATTGATTATGTGCTGCCACAGTTATATTGGGAAATCGGCAAGAAAGCGGCTGATTATGAAGAGCTTGCACACTGGTGGGCGAATGAGGTAAAGGGCACAAATTGTAAGCTATATATCGGTCTGGCGCCCTACCGACTGGAGAATGCAAGCAAGAAAACGCCTTGGGGTCAAGGGAATGAGATCAAACGACAGATGGACCTGAACCGCACGATACCAGAGATAACGGGCGAGTGTTTCTATTCGACTCGACCGTTATTGCGAAATCCGCGAGGTGTTTGCGACAGTATAGTCAGTTATCCTCTGCCTTCTCCGCTTCAGGAACAGGATATTCGAAAGTCAGCGGAATACTTTTAGGAATACTCATAGCAGCGCCTCCCACACGTATAACAGGGCGCAGATTGACCGTGATTTTGCTGGGCGAATCGCCACGTCCGATCATATTCCATGCCAGTTTACGGACACTGGTTTTACTGCGTCCCGAGAAGAGTTGGTTCATGCTAAAACTGAGCGGCAGTGCCAAATCGGCATACGTACCACCAAGGACTGTGAAGTTCTCCGGCACCGAGCCCGCGGCTACTTGGAGCGAGTCATCCAGACAAACCGTGTAATAGAGGCGTTCCATGGAAGCGATGCCTTTGTTGGGATTGGTCACTTTCATATGAAGCGTGAAACCCATTTTGACGTCGTCAGTAGGATTCATGACAAAGCGTGTGACGCGCGCTATTCCTTGTATACTCAGCAGTTCGCTGCGTGTCATTTCCAAGAAAGTGACATCCGAAAGATGGCTATATTCATAAGTGCAGTCCTTGAGCTTGACGGCCTGTAGCACAGAGCAAGCACAAAGAGTGAGTGCCAGCAAAGCCACGCATCCAAATCTACTGAGAATTCGTTTCATAAGACATTTTCCTTTTGACGCTGCAAAATTACACTTTTTTCTGAAAAGTACCAAATAAAAGGAGAACTAAAAGTAAAATAACAGGCGTTTTTGTAAGATTCAGCATACATTTTTTACAAAAAACAGAAAAAAATACGTTCATTATTTGCATAAATGCAAAAAATATAGTACTTTTGTAGCCGGTTTTTAAGAAATCCATTAACAAACAATAGAAATACACATGATTTATTCGAAAGAAGTACAAGAAATGTGCGTTGTAGCGAAGGGTCCGAAACACGGACCAGCACCTATTCCCGAGGAGGGCAAATGGGTGAAAGCTACGGAGATCAAAGACATCTCGGGTATGACGCACGGTATCGGTTGGTGTGCACCCCAACAAGGTTGCTGCAAGCTGAGTCTGAATGTAAAAGACGGAATTATCGAGGAGGCACTCGTTGAGACCATCGGTTGCTCGGGTATGACGCACTCGGCTGCAATGGCAGCAGAGATTCTGCCGGGCAAGACGATTCTGGAGGCGCTCAACACCGACCTCGTTTGCGACGCTATCAACACCGCTATGCGCGAGTTGTTCCTGCAGATCGTTTACGGTCGTACGCAGAGTGCGTTCTCGGAGGGCGGTCTGGCCATCGGCGCAGGCTTGGAAGACCTCGGTAAGGGCCTTGTCAGCCAGTGTGGTACACTCTACTCGACCAAGGCTAAAGGCGTTCGTTACCTGCAGTTAACCGAAGGTTACATCACCAAGGAGTTCCTGGATGAGGACAACGAGGTATGCGGATACGAGTACGTTCACATGGGCAAGTTCATGGACGCTGTGAAGAAAGGTGTTCCGGCAGACGAGGCTCTGAAGAGCGTAACCGGAACTTACGGCCGCACGACCAAAGAGCAAGGTGCAGTTAAATCGATTGATCCACGCAAAAACTAAGGAGGAGAGACTATGATTCGTGAAGTAAAATTTGAGTCGCAAGACCGCCGCGAGAAACAGATTCTCGCCGCTCTGAACGCTAACGGTATCGCTTCCATCGAGGAGGCCAACCAGATTTGCGAGCAATACGGCCTCGATCCTTATCTGACCTGCGAGGAGACCCAGCGTATTTGTTTTGAGAACGCGAAATGGGCTTACGTAGTGGGTACCGCTATCGCGCTGAAGAAAGGCTGCAAGAACGCCGCTGACGCTGCTGAGGCTATCGGTATCGGTCTGCAGTCCTTCTGTATTCCGGGTTCTGTAGCTGATGACCGTAAGGTCGGTATCGGTCACGGTAACTTGGCAGCTCGTCTGCTTCGCGAGGAGACCCAATGCTTTGCTTTCCTGGCAGGCCACGAGTCTTTCGCAGCTGCAGAAGGTGCTATCAAGATCGCTGAGATGGCGAACAAAGTTCGTAAGAACCCGCTCCGCTGCATCCTGAACGGTCTGGGCAAAGACGCTGCTATGATCATCAGCCGTATCAACGGTTTCACCTATGTACAGACCGAGTTCGACTATTTCACGGGCGAACTGAAGATCGTTCGCAAGAAAGCGTACAGCGACGGTCCGCGTGCAAAAGTAAACTGCTACGGAGCTGACGATGTGCGTGAGGGCGTAGCTATCCTCTGGCATGAGAACGTGGATGTTTCGATCACCGGTAACTCGACCAACCCGACGCGCTTCCAGCACCCGGTAGCCGGTACGTACAAGAAAGAGCGTATCCTCGCCGGCAAACCGTACTTCAGCGTAGCTTCCGGTGGTGGTACAGGTCGTACTTTGCACCCGGATAACATGGCTGCTGGTCCTGCTTCGTATGGTATGACCGATACTCTCGGCCGTATGCACAGCGATGCGCAGTTCGCAGGTTCGAGCTCCGTTCCGGCACACGTAGAGATGATGGGCTTCCTCGGTATCGGCAACAACCCGATGGTAGGATGTACTGTAGCGTGCGCAGTAAACGTAGCATTGGCGCTGAACAAATAATCGAAATATCGACATATCGTAGTATCGGCATATCGATAATATAATCAATAAAACCAATTTAATTTAACAACAAAATGAAAAAATATCTTTTCATTGCTGTCTTGGCTGTAGCCAGTCTTGCAGCGTATGCTCAACCGCGCGCCATCGGTGCAAACCTTGGTGGTGGTCTCGGTTTTAGTTACCAACACGGTTTCGGTGAGTCTAACATGTTAGACTTGGCTGTTTACACTCCGATTGCAGCCGGTGTAGGTAGATGGTGGGGTCTTGGTGCAACGATCACTTATGACTGGATTGACCCGTTCGGTGCAACCGTTCCCTGGAATGAGAAGGGCGAATGGCACTGGTACATGGGTGTCGGTGGTGATGGTGGCTATGTTTTCGGTGCAAACTCTGGCTGGGTAGGTGCTGCAGGTCACTTTGGAATTGAGTACGATTTCTGGTTCCCGTTCCAGTTGTCTCTTGACTGGCGTCCATCCATCGGCGTGGGTCTTACTAACTCCGCAAATGGTTTCATCGCTGGTTTCAACACCCCGGGTATTTATCAAGGAATCACCCTTGGTGTACGCTACAAATTCTAATTTGTGAAACGAGTATCGCTCATAGTGCTATTTGCTCTTATAGCGATATCGCTTAGCGCAGAGTCCACGGCCGTTCGCGGTCGTGGATTCTTCCGCTATGCTCCATTCGGGCATAGTCTGTATGCAGACATGCATCCGAATTTTGTTCGTATGGATATTCCGTACGCCACCAATAAGGCCGTTTATGATTACGGCGGTCATAGTTCCGCATTCCGCTGGCAGACGATGGGCCTCTTCGGCATCAATCTGCCTATTTGGACGGGCAACTTAGTAGATTCGACCTATGCGCTCAATGTGACGATGGCCATGAGCGCGAACCTATGGATGGATTTTTACGAGTTCAGCACCTCTCCGATTGTCGATACCGACTATCGCATTGGTATTCCAACCATCACCTTTCTTCACCGATTGAACAAAGGTTTTGCGAAGAACTACTCCATTCAGTGGAGTCCGTTCAAGCACGAGAGCACGCATATAGGCGACGAGTTGCAGATTCGCAACATAGACCGAGGGTATGCTATCAAACGCGTCAATGTATCGTATAACTACACGGAGTTTGTCTTCACACTCAACGAAGCCGAAGACCGCTATGCTGAGAACCACTGCATACGTGCAGGATTGATGATTCTATGGATGGGAGGATGGCATAACATGGATCCCGATGCAGGGGATGCATCTATCATTGATCCCGTCGGGACGAAAAATGTACCTTATGCTCAACGCCATCCGTGGGAAGTTTATTTGCAGTACCAATACCAGTCGCCGACGAGCAAGCATGGTTTTCAGGGTATTGCCTCCGCCGAGATTCGCAACCGCGAATGCTACGGTTATGATTTGAGTGTTCTGAATACCGATGATCCAAAACATATGCAACCGGCTCGCCGTGTATTCACCTATAATATATTCATGGGCGCGCGTTACAACACGCCCGGGTACGACGGTTATTTTTCCCGCATAGCGTTGGGTGTCCGTGCGTACCACGGCAACTGCCCATACGGCCAGTTCCGCAGTATTGCGAACTACAGCCAGATAGGCGTTTGCCTTATGTTCCAGTAGGAAGATTGGAGATTGGAAATTGGAGATTGGAAATTGGAGATTGGAAATTGGAGATTTTAGATTTATATATATTTTTAATTCACATTATTAACCACAAACAATTACAATTATGAAGAAAATTCTTTTTGTAGCCATTCTTGCTATGGCAAGTGTAATGGTTTATGCGCAACCCCGCGCAATCGGTGCCCGTCTGGGTGCTTTTGACGGAATCAGTTATCAGCACACTATCGGTGCGGGTATGCTGGAAGTAGAAGCCGGTTGGTCTGTTGACGGTCGTACGGATTTCTGGAATAACTCTCCTGCAGGACAAGTTCACTCTCGTGCATGGGGTCAGACCGTTCAGGCCGCTGTTACTTACGACTGGATTGACCCGTTCAGCGCCACTGTTCCCTGGAACGAGAAGGGCGAATGGCACTGGTACATGGGTGTCGGTGCAGCCGGAGGTTACGGTTGGAACGCATGGGGCGGTAATGCCACGGCTGCAGGAAATATCGGTTGGAATTGGGGATTCATCGGCGCAGCAGGCCGTATCGGCATCGAGTATGATTTCTGGTTCCCGCTTCAACTCTCGTTGGATTGGCGTCCTACTCTTGGTGCCGGTCTGTTTGAAAACGGCAACAATGGTGTATTATCAGGCCTCTATTGGGAGATGACCGGTATTGCACTTGGTGTACGCTATAAATTTTAATTTATAGATAGCTCCACAAAGAAAGAGAGGACGTCATCCCGACGTCCTCTCTTCAATTATAACAAACAATCTCTATTTATTCACCGGTAGATCCCGGTAGAAAATTCTTTTTGCGATTTCTACTTATCTATATGCAAACACCGTGCCAAAGTGAATTATATGGAGAAATATTTCGCAAATACTACCCTTTAAGGAAAAAATGCTCAAATATTTGCACATATGCAAAATTTATAGTACCTTTGCAGCGGAAAGTACTAACCCCAAATTCCACTAATATGAAAAAGATCTTTTTTACTCTCCTCGCGGCTGCGTTATGCATGCCGATGATGGCGGTTGGTCTTCGTCAGAAGAAAGCCGACAAGGACACGAATGAGTTCCGTTATGAAATTGAGTGCGCAGGTAATGCGATTCAAGGCACATACCTCGTAAAAGTATGGAGTTACAGCAAGAAAGCTGCCATCGCGGAGAACCAATGCCGCAAGAACGCAGTACACGGTGTGATTTTCAAAGGTTACGGTGGCGGTCAAGGTTGCGTATCCCAGCGTCCATTAGCCAACACCCCGGGTGCAGAGGCACAGAACCAGGAGTATTTCAAGAGTTTCTTCGCTAATGGCGGCGAGTTCCAGAAATACGCATCTATCATAGAAGGGACCACCGAGACGGTCAAGGTAGGTAAGGAGTATAAGATCGGCGTAGTAGTCAGCGTCCGCAAAGATGATTTGCGTAAAGCGCTGGAGGCAGCCGGTATCATCCGCGGTCTGAGTAGCGGATTCTAATGAAGTTTCATCACCAAATCCCAATAGACATGAAAAAACTGACTGTATTTATAGCCGCAGCGGCGATGGTATTGTTGTCGGGTTGCGGCGCCAAGCGCTCTCAGGCTTATTATGACAAGCCGAGCCAAGTACTGAGTGCCAATTTTGATGGCAGTTACGTTATCCGCGTGCAGGTTCGCTCCAAAGATGCAGTAACCGCTTTTACGGATGCTCAGCGCAAAGCCGTACAAGAGGTTATCTTTGATGGTGTTAAATCTGCATCCAACGGCATTTCGGATTTGAAGCCCCTATGCTTTGATATGAATGCCCGCGAGAAATACGAGGACTATTGGAATGCTTTCTTCAGCGATAAAGGTCCGTGGACGCAGTTCGCCAGTTACAAGGACCGCCGCGCAGTGACCACCGGTTACGAGCGTGACGGACGCCAGATGGTAGAGACCGGAACCGTGACCGTCGATCGCGCAGGACTGAAGAAAAAACTGATTGAGGACGGTATTATTCCTGCAGAGGGCAGATATTAAATTGCCATTTGTAATTTGTCATTTGTAATTTATTCATTGTAAATTGATATTTATGAAACGATATTTCTTTACTCTCGCATTGGCGCTGGTAGCGCTGGTGGCGAGCGCACAGATAAAAAAACCGGCGCTGATGGTTATTCCGTCCGATGTATGGTGCATCTCCAATGGTTATTATACCGAGATAGACAACATGGGTACCACCATGAAAGTGCCGAATTACAAACAAGCCTTGCAGGAGAATATGGGTCTTAAGTTGGCTATCGCCAAGTTGAACGACCTGATGGCCGAGCGTCAATTCCCTCTGCAGAGCCTTGAACAGACCATCAAGAACCTGGAGCAACAACGTATGGAGGACAACCTGACGATGAGTAAGGCCGGCAACGAGTTGGCAGAGTCTCCGTTGGACGAAGTAGCCCGTGTAGCTAAATGCGACATCATTCTGGAACTTAGTTGGGAACTGAAAGACTTTGGTCCGAAACACTCCCTCAGTTATGTTCTTGAGGGTCGCGATGCGTACACAAGCAAGACTATTGGTGCCGCCAGCGGTACCGGTGCTCCCTCTTTCACCGCCGACGTGGATGTGCTGCTTGAGGAAGCCATCGTAGCGAACATGGACAATTTCAACAACCGTCTGTTGGACCACTTCACCGAGATGCAGACCATCGGTCGTGAAGTAAGTCTGGACATCAAAGTATTTGCCAATAATGCCGCAGGTGTGGATTTGGAGACCGAGTTCGGCGATGATGAACTGATTGATATCATCAATGACTGGTTACAGAAAAACACCGTTCAAGGCCGCTTTACGATGCCGTACGCCAGTGAGAATGTAGCCAATTTCACACAAGTACGTATCCCTGTTTACGACGAGCGCGGACGCGCCATCGACGCCAACGGTTTTGCTAAGGGCCTGGCAAAAATGCTGAAGAAAGAACCGTATAACATTCCGTGCAAAGTGCTTGTTAAAGGTCTCGGGCGTGCCGTGATTATCCTTGGAGAGAAATAAGAAAAAGTACAAAGGACTATGTTGAAAGTCAAAAACAAGTAATTATGAAACGCATATATTCTATCATACTTGCAGCGCTCATGAGCGCTACAATGCTGGCAGTGGAGACCCAGTACCTGCCTATATCGGTTATCGTGGATGGTTCGTTAGAGAACTTCCCGCAGGGTGCCAAAGCCATGGTGGAGAATAAACTGACCCAACTGCTGACCCGTAACGGCATTGCCGGGATGGACTATGTTGGCCAGTTCATCCTGACAGCCACCACCACTCCGCTGGACAAAGATGTTATCCCCGGTCCTCCGATGAAGATTTCGGAGAGAATGGAACTTAACCTCTACATCGCGGATGCTTACGCCAAGACCATTTTCTCCACCACCAGCATTACTGTAAAAGGTATCGGAGAAAATGAAAACAAATGCTATCTGAATGCTATCAGTCACATGCCGCTGCAAAGTCCGCAGATTGCACAGTTCATCAGTGAAGGAAAGACCAAAATCATTGAGTACTATGATCACGAAGCTCCGGCGCTGATCAAGAGAGCGCAGAATCTGGCTAAGCAGAAGAGTTACGAAGAGGCGTTGTTCATTGTATCTCTTATTCCTCAGCAGTGCCAGCATTATGATGCAGCCCTTGCCGCTGGTCTGGAGATATACCAGATGCATGTAGATAACGAATGCAACATCAACCTAGCTGCAGCCCGTCAAGCATGGGCGGCAGAGCAGAACAAAGGCGGCGCTTATGCGGCCGGAGAGTATCTGGCGAACATTCTGCCTGATGCCGGTTGTTATGAAGAGGCTTTGGCTCTGCATAAAGAGATCAAGAGCAAAGTGCTGGATGACTGGAAATTCGAGATGAAGAAATACCAGGACGGTGTCGATCTGGAGAAACAACGCATTGACGCAATGCGCCAAGTAGGTGTTGCTTATGGTCAACATCAGCCGAGTAAGGAAGTGAACATCGGTTTCGTTCGCGGGTACTAACATTATATTATTGCTACGTTCGTGAAACAAACCATTTTAACATTGCTTTGTGCTTGCGCAGTGATTGCTGCGCAAGCACAAGGGCCATTATCTTATCGCCGCAACTCGCTGGCGATGTTGCTTGTCTATCACCCGGAAGATGAGTTCGGCAAGAATATCTACGAGGCATTCGACTCGTTGCCTATTCCCGATAAATACGACGACCATAATATTGGCTGGCGTGTTATCGACGACAGTCAGATTACCGGTGTACAGCGCAATAAAAGCGGTTACTACAAAGCCACTTACGGCCACCAGTTAACCGCAGCGGAACTCAAAGCCAATGCTCGCCGTACAGAGGACCTGCTCAACGAAGCGGAAGTAGCGAAAGAGATGGTCGGCAAATGGTTTGGATTACAAGGCACATCGGCAGAAGATGCCACTTTCAACACCGAACTCATTCAGCAACGCGGACAATATAACGCATCGGATGTAGATGTCGCACTGGCACTGCAGACAACTCGTGGCGTGGCTACGTTGAGTGATGCCGGAGAAGAACTATTAGGTCAGACGTTCGTGCTCGTCAATGATATCACGTATATCACCGCCGAGCAGGAAGCGGAAGCCGCCAAGAAAGCGATGAACGTCATCGGAGGTCTCTTTGATGCCTTCACCGGAGGTACGGCAGGTAAGGATGTGGCAGAGCTGACCGGAGCCATCGCCGATAGCTTTACGGGATTCAAAGTAAAAACACATTCCTATCTGTACCAGTTGGTGTGGAACGATTCTGTAGCAGCTATTTTCTATCAGTTCCATTACACAAGCAAGCCAGACCCCGCCAAGATACAAGCGTTTCTGGACGACAAAACGACGTACCGGCTTAAGTATGTAGCACATGAGTATGAGTTTGATAAAAAATCCGTACTCAAAGGCAAGTACTCACGCACCGAGCTAGTCCGCACTATCTGCGCCCGCTCGATGGACAAGAACATCGTGGCACTAGCCAAACAATACGAAGATTTCAAAGTCAAGACACCGGTTTATCAGATTCTGACGAATGAGAAAACGGGCAAGATAGAAGGGTATGCGGCAAAGATAGGTATGAAAGAGGGTATAGAGGATGGTTCTAAGTTCCAGGTCGTACAGCGGATTCAAAACCCTGAGACCGGCAAAACCACCTATAAGTACGTAGCATCTGTCAAGGCGAAGAAAGGCAGTATCTGGGACAACCGCTATAACGCGGTGCTCGAAGAGGCGGACGGTGCCACCCTGCCCTACACCACGTTCACAAAGATTAGCGGAGGAGAGATTCTCCCAGGTATGCTGCTCATCGAGGGCAAATATAGAAAAGTGATTGAATAATAGGATTATCATAGATGAAAAATTTCGTTGAAGAACTGCGTTGGAGAGGCATGCTCCAGGATATCATGCCGGGTACGGAAGAACAGTTGATGAAAGAAATGACCACCGCCTACGTAGGTATCGACCCGACGGCGGACAGCCTGCATATAGGTCACTTGTGCGGCATCATGATGCTGCGCCATCTGCAGGCGTGCGGACACAAGCCTATTGCGCTGTTAGGAGGTGCGACGGGTATGATCGGAGACCCATCCGGCAAGTCCGCCGAGCGTAACCTGCTCACCGAGGAGACGCTGCGCCATAACGTACAGTGTATCCGCGAGCAGTTAGAGCACTTCCTCGATTTCAATTCCAACGAGCCCAATGCCGCAGAACTGGTCAATAACTACGACTGGATGAAGGATTACACCTTCCTTGATTTCGCGCGCAATATCGGTAAACTGATTACCGTCAATTACATGATGGCGAAGGACTCCGTAAAGAAGCGTTTCAACGGCGAGTTCGCGCAAGGTATGTCATTCACTGAATTTACCTACCAGCTCCTTCAGGGCTACGACTTTGTCTATCTGAACGAGCACAAGAACTGCCTGATGCAGATGGGCGGCTCCGACCAATGGGGCAATATCACCACCGGTATCGAGCTGATGCGTAAGATGAACGGCAAGACCGCTTTCGCCCTCACCTGCCCACTTATTACCAAAGCGGACGGTGGCAAGTTCGGCAAGACCGAAAGCGGTAATGTATGGTTGAGCAAGAAATACACCAGTCCATACAAATTCTACCAGTTCTGGCTCAATGTCAGCGATGATGATGCTAAGCGTTACATCAAGATATTCACCAGCTTCAGCCGCGAAGAAATAGAAAGTTTAATTGCAGAGCACGAAGAGGCTCCGCACCTGCGTGTATTGCAGAAACGTCTGGCCAAAGAGGTTACCTGCATGGTACATAGCGAAGCGGATTATAATGCAGCTGTAGAAGCCAGCAATATTCTTTTCGGAAACGCAACTGCAGAGGCATTGCGCGCTCTGGATGAGGAGACTTTTCTTCAGGTATTTGAAGGCGTAGAGCAATTTGAGATTTCACTGGATGAGTTGAAAGCCGGTATCGGTCCGCTGGACTTGCTGGCAGAGAAGACGAATATTTTCCCGAGCAAGGGAGAGGCGCGTAAGATGATTCAGGCGAACGGTTTTTCGCTCAACAAGGAGAAACTGACCGATCCGCAGACACCGATTACCGACGCTTCATTGCTCAACGGCAAGTATCTGCTCTTCCAAAAAGGCAAGAAAAATTACTACCTCGTTGTAGCGAAATAATCATCCTGTTTAGGGTTTAGAGGATTAGCGGATTAGGGGTATTTTGCATTTTTTTTCAAAAATATTTGCGTATTTGAATTATTTGTAGTACCTTTGCACGCTTTTTCGAAAGTGCTGTCCACTCGTATATCGGTATTACACCGGATTTTGGTTCCGAGAAGCGAGGTTCGACTCCTCGGTGGACAACAAAGGGAAGCCTACCCTCAGCCCCTCCCTAAAAGGAGGGGTGCATTATGAAAAAAGGTTCGTGTGATGGGATACGGGCAGCGTCACGAAGTAATTTAACTGCCCCATATTGAGTAACACAAATTATTACAATGAAAGAATTTGCATTAGTAGGTACTCCGCGTAGCGAGTACGGAAAGAAAGCTGCTAAAGCTTTCCGCGCAGAGGAATTGATTCCTTGCAACATCTATGGTTGCGGCATCAATGCTACTTTTACAGTAGCTGCTGCTGACGTTCGTAAACTGATTTACAATCCGGACACCCAAATCGTTGACCTCACCGTTGGTGATTTGAAGACGAAAGCGATTGTTAAGGAATTGCAGTTCCATCCGATGGACGGTAAAGCACTGCATATTGATTTCCTCGCCGTTGACGAGAAGAAACCGGTTGTAGTTGAAATTCCTATTCAGTTGAACGGTCTTGCTGAAGGTGTTAAAGCCGGTGGTAAGTTGGTTCAAGCTATGCGCAAACTCAAAGCATGTGGTATCTACACCGCATTCCCCGATCGCATCAACATTGATGTTACCGAGTTGGGTCTGGGTAAGAAAATCGCTGTTGAGGACGTGAAGGTAGAAGGCTTGAAGTTCGTTAACCCTGCAGACGCTTGCGTAGCAGAGGTGAAGGCTACTCGCCAGAGCAAACAGGCTTAATAAGAGCCGACCCCGGAAAGATTCTATGACCGTCCACTGGACGTTCAATCGGGCAAAGCCCTTCACCCTGAAGGGAAGGAGATTACAAATTTCAGGGAGCGGGATTTTCCCGCTCCTTATTTTTAAGAACAGATGGCAAAGTTTCTAATAGTTGGCTTAGGTAATATCGGCGATGAATACGCCGGCACGCGTCATAACATCGGCTTTCGGATGATTGACGCTTTTGCTGCGTCCGTCAAAGCGGAGTGGCAAGACAAGCGGTATGGATTCATAGCCAAGTGCCGCGTAAAGAATGCTGAACTGGTGTTGCTCAAGCCGTCAACCTATATGAATCTGAGCGGAAATGCAGTGCGGTATTGGTTAGCGCAGGAGAAAATACCGGTAGAAAACATGCTGGTGCTGGTGGATGACCTGAATCTTCCGTTCGGTACGATTCGCATCCGCAAACAGGGTTCCAATGGCGGGCACAACGGACTCGGAAATATACAATCTATATTAGGAACTGACGCATACGCGCGCGTACGGTTTGGTATCGGCAATGAGTTCACCCGCGGAACGCAAATCAATTTCGTACTTGGTCAATGGACCGAAGAGGAAGAGAAAGCATTGCCGGAACGACTGGCAATTATCACGCAAATCATCCCGAGTTTTTGTCTTCAGGGCATTGACCGCACGATGAACCAATACAATCACAAGTAATTGGTAATTAATGTCTGAAGTTCGCGTAGATAAATACCTTTGGGCGATGCGCATCTATAAGACCCGAAGCATCGCTGCAGACGCCTGCAAAAACGGACGCATCAGCATGAACGGCGTCCAACTGAAACCGAGCAGAACATTTAAGGAAGGCGATACGTTCAACGTCCGCAAGGGGCCCATCACTTATACATTCCGCGTGCTGCAACTGACGGAGAACCGCCTCGGTGCCAAGCTGGTGCCGGAATATATGCGGGATTGCACGTCTCCCGAGCAACTGGAACTACTGGAGTTGGCAAAAATGGCCGGACAAAGCGGTCGTGATCGGGGTACCGGCAGGCCTACGAAGAAAGACCGGCGGGATATCGAGGTTTTTATGTCTGACAACTATCTCGATGAAATCGACGATTGGGACGACGAAACTGAAAACTGAAAGCAGAATGCTGAAATCTAAAAAGGATAATATAGCCGAATACATTCTCTATCTATGGCAGATGGAGGATTATCTGCGAGCCTTCCCACAACAGGCCGATGCGACGCCGGAACTGCAGGAAATCAAAGAGATGATGCACCGTGAGGGGCTCATCGAAAGCGGTCATCTTCAGTTGGCTAAGAATGCTTTATCGGAATTAGAAGAACTGCACACCTCACTGCTGAATGAAGATGCCATGTACCGCGCAGCTATCATCCGGTTGCAACCATCGCTCAACCTGCTGAAAGCCAAAACAGACCGGCCGACGATGAGTGATATCGAAGCGAGTCTGACCCTCCTATACCAGATTATGCTCCTACGGTTACAGAAACGCGAAATCACTCCTGCGACAGCGGATGTACAACAACGCGCCACGCAAGTGCTTACGTTCTTAAGTCGCGCATATCGCGACGTTAAATAGTTAAAGGGTTAAAATGGTCACTTCGTGACGTTAAATTGTTATGACCACCAAGCAACGCTTTGAACATATCCTCGGATGGTTTGAAGCCAACATGCCGGTAGCAGAGAGCGAGTTGGTTTTTGAGAATCCGTTTCAGTTGCTAGTAGCCGTCATGCTATCAGCTCAATGTACAGACAAACGGGTGAATATGGTCACGCCAGCCCTTTTTGCCGCGTACCCTACGCCCGAAGCCATGGCTCAGGCGAGTTCCGATGATATTTTTGACTATGTGAAGAGTGTCAGTTATCCCCGGTCGAAAGCCGAGCATCTGGTAGCGATGGCGAAGCGGTTGACAGAGGTGTATGGGGGACAAGTGCCGGATAACATCGATGATTTACAGACGTTGCAAGGGGTTGGTCGCAAAACCGCGAACGTGGTATGCGCGGTCATTTGGAACCAACCGACGATGGCTGTGGACACGCATATTTTCCGCGTGAGCGAACGACTTGGGCTGACGACGAATAGTAAGAACCCACTACAGACAGAACGGCAGTTAGTCAAATACATTCCGACAGAACTTATTCCGAAAGCGCACCACTGGTTATTGCTTCACGGCCGCTACGTTTGCCAAGCGCGCAAACCGCAATGCGAGAAATGCGGACTCAAAGAATTTTGCCGCTATTCTAAAAAATAATTGACATACTCTTGTGTATGTCATTTTTTTTTCGTAATTTTGCACTCGATATACTGAAACGATTAAAACAACTATATTATGGCAACAGAGAACAAACCATCTGCAGACAAATTAAAAGCGCTGCAGGCCGCGATGGCAAAGATTGACAAAGATTTCGGCAAGGGTGCCATTATGCGTCTCGGAGACGAGAACATTGAGAATGTGGCGGTTATTCCTACCGGCAGTCTGGGGTTGAATTATGCCTTAGGCGTAGGCGGTTATCCACGCGGACGTATCATTGAGATTTACGGTCCTGAGTCGTCCGGTAAGACGACGCTGGCTATCCACGCGATGGCGGAAGTGCAGAAAGCCGGCGGTATCGCAGCTATCATCGATGCCGAGCATGCTTTCGACCGCTTCTATGCCGAGAAACTGGGTGTGAATATCAACGATTTGCTTATTGCGCAACCAGATAGCGGTGAACAAGCTTTGGATATTGCGGATGAGTTAATCCGTTCGGCAGCAGTGGACCTGATTGTTATTGACTCAGTAGCGGCCTTGACGCCGAAAGCGGAAATCGCCGGAGAGATGGGGGACAACAAGGTAGGTCTGCAAGCTCGTTTGATGAGTCAGGCGCTACGTAAGATGACTGCTTCGGTAAACAAAACCGGCACCACCGTCATCTTCATCAACCAATTGCGTGAGAAAATAGGCGTGATGTTCGGCAATCCGGAGACCACTACCGGCGGTAATGCGCTTAAGTTCTACGCTTCTGTTCGTTTGGACATCCGTCGTACGGGCCAGATCAAAGACGGCGACACCATCAAGGGTAACCAAGTGCGCGTGAAAGTGGTAAAAAACAAAGTGGCTCCTCCATTCAAGAAAGCGGAGTTTGACCTTATGTTCAACGAAGGTATATCGCGTATAGGCGAGCTTCTGGATTTTGCCGTAGCAGCAGATGTTATCAAGAAGAGCGGTTCGTTCTTCTCGTACGGTGACACTAAGTTAGGTCAGGGGCGCGACAAAGTGAAAGAGGTGCTGCACGACAATCCCGATTTGTGCGACGAACTTGAGGCTAAGATCGGTGAGGCCGTCAAAGAGAAAGGCTTGGAAGCTATATTAGCCAAGATTGGTTAGTGGATACCCGTCCATACATATTCAATCCCCGTGAGGCTCACGAAGCGGAGCAGAAATGGCGGATCGTAAAACGTTCAGTAGATGCACGGCAGCGAGAGTTGCGCGTGCATCTTACTATTTTGACAGATGAGCAGGGCCGGCCTATTGCGAAGGATGCCCCTATCCCGCTTTATGAACCACCTGTTTTTCAAGATGTGCACAAGGCCTCACGGTCAGCGCTGATTATTGGTGCCGGTCCGGCTGGTTTATTCGCGGCTTTGACGCTGATAGAGCATGGTATCAAGCCTATTATTTATGAACGCGGAAAAGAAGTTAGCGAACGCAAGAAAGATATCGCATTGCTGAATAGGAACGAAGGATTGAATCCGGAATCAAACTATTGCTTCGGCGAAGGTGGAGCCGGCACATTCTCAGACGGCAAACTATTCTCCCGCTCCAAGAAGCGCGGAAACATGCAGCGTGTGATGGAACTTTTCCATTATTTCGGTGCGCCGGATACCGTGCTGTACGAAGCCCACGCACATATCGGCTCCGACAAACTGCCGACTATCATCAAGCGGATGAGGGAGTGCATTCTCGAGCATGGCGGAGAGATACACTTTGAGACTTGCGTGACAAGTCTCAAAGGTTTCAAATTTCAAATTGCCAATTGCCAATTGCCAATTATCTTGGCCATCGGTCATTCGGCGCATGATACCTATCGGATGTTAGCCGAAGAAGGCGTGGCAATGGAGACCAAAGGATTTGCGATGGGAGTGCGCGTTGAACATCCGCAGTCGCTCATCAACAGCCTTATGTATCATTTAGACGAAAGTCAAAAGTCAAAAGTCGAAAGCGTTATCAATTATGTCGGGAACGCGAGTTATAGTTTGGTCACGCAAGTGGACGGCCGTGGAGTATATTCGTTCTGCATGTGTCCGGGCGGACATATTGTACCGGCAGGCAGCAGTGAAGGGACATGCGTGGTAAATGGCATGAGTGCCAGTCATCGTAATTCACCTTTCGCCAACAGCGGTATCGTAGTGCAGATTAACCCCGAAGATATACCCGGAGACAACCCCTTGCGCGGGCTGGAATATCAGGAAGTGTTGGAACGATTGGCTTACAGTCAATCCATTGGTCATTTGTCATTGGACATTGGTCATTTGCCCTCCACCGCCCCCGCCCAACGCTTGCGGGATTTTGTAGAAGGGAAAGCTTCTAAGGACCTGCCGAAATGCAGCTATCTGCCAGGAATTGTGCCAAGCCGTTTAGACCTATGGCTTCCGGTAGAAATCGGCAAAAGGCTGCGACAGGGTTTTCGTGATTTCGACCATAAGTATCCCGGATTCTTAACCAATGAGGCTGTTATCGTGGGTGTGGAGAGTCGGAGCAGCAGTGCCGTACGCATTGTACGTGATCCGGATACGCTGCATTCGGTGAACACACCGGGTCTGTACCCTTGCGGCGAAGGAGCCGGCTATGCCGGAGGTATCACTTCTTCCGCCCTCGATGGTATAAACGCGGCATTGAAGATTGCGCATCTGGCACGATAATTGTGTATAAAATTTAAAATTTTATATTTTACATTTGATATTTTACATTTAATGATTTGACGATATGAAAAAAATCTTCTTCTCCGCCCTGATGATGGTGGCCGCGCTGAATCTAAGCGCACAGAGTAAGTATGACAAGTATTATGTTGATCTGCCTATTGAGATTGAGCATGTACAGGAAGTGAAGTTCCCTGCTACAGCAGTGAATATCGCTCAGTTCGGTGCTGTGCCGGACGGCAAAACCGATTGTACGGAAGCCTTCGAAGCAGCTATTGAAGAGTTATCCCAAAAAGGCGGCGGACACGTCATCGTACCGCGCGGTGTATGGAAAACCGGTCCGATAAAACTGCGCAGTAATATTGATCTCCACCTGAGCAAAGGCGCTACAATCTTGGGTAGCGAGAATAAGGAGTTGTATGTACAGAAAGACAATCCCCGTGACGGAAGCAAGAAATGCGAGGCTCTCATCAATGCCTCCAAATGCGAGAATATCGGTATCACGGGTAAGGGAGTGATTGACGGTCAGGGATTTATCTGGCGTCCGATTAAGCAGAAGAAAGTGGTCCGTGATGGTAAGTTGCCTGAAGTATGGGAGCAAGCGATTGCGTTAGGCGGTACACTTAAACCCGACGGCAACGAAGGTTATCACACATGGTTTCCATTCAATCTTAACCCGGAGTTAGGCATCCCTAATATAGCCGCCACACCGGAGGCACAGGAGGGAATGCGTCCGACCTTGGTGAACATCACCGACTCAAAGAATGTGGTCATTGAAGGTGTGACGATTAGCAATGCGCCTAAACTGCATCTGGTTCCCACTCGTATTCAAAACCTTATTATAGAGAATGTAACGGTTGATTGTCCGTGGTGGGCGCAGAACGGCGACGCGATTGATCCGAGTAATGTGCAAGTGGCGCTGATTGCCGGATGTCATGTTAACTGCGGAGACGATGGTTTGTGTATGAAAGGCGGTACGGGCCAGGATGGTGTAGATGCAGGCCCACAGCGTGATTTCCTGATTTGTAACGATACGGTCTATCGTGCGCATGGCGGCTTCGTCATCGGTTCACAGTACAGTGGCGGTATGCAACGCATCATCGTAAAGGATTGTATGTTCGATGGTACGGATATCGGTTGCCGTTTCAAATCAGCACCGGGGCGTGGCGGTTGGTGTGAAGATATCTATTGCATCAATATCGTGATGAAGAATATCCGCGAGGCCGATTTCTATTTCGAGTCAGGTTATGCTGACCGCGCAGCCGGAGGTCGTGGTGCGACGGATAGCGATGATAAAACAAAATTCTATCCGGAGTGGAGCAATTTCACCTTCCGCAATATCACCAGCGTGAATGCGCAGAAAGCGGTAGATATCACAGGATTGAAAGGCTTACCTGTGCATGACATTCTCTTCGACGGTGTCACATGGTACGGCACTCGCGAAGGTATGACTATTGATTACGCAGAGGACATCACGTTCCAGAACTGCTCGATGACACCTGCGAAGGAGCACACCATCAAGCATAGCAAAAACCTCAAATGGAACGGTAAACCGCTGGAATAGTGAAAATGTTCTAAATGGCATTTTCTCGGGACATGGTCCCGTGATGGTTATGTTCTTAATGTCATATTGACAGCACAAAAAAGGCTCGCACATGCGAGCCTTTTGTTTTGCTATGCAAGCAACGAATTAGAGCTGAACACCCAGAGCGTTGAACTTAACACCGTTCTTTACGATAACCAGCTGACCATTCTCAACGAACTTAACAGCTTTCTCGCCATAGAACAAATCCTCGATACCCTCAGCTATCTCACCTACCTCAATTTTTACGATTTGGCAAGCTTGAGCATATTTGTCGGCATCAGAAGGAGCAGAGGTGTCAAACTCAACCACATCATCAGTGGCTGTTAGTACAACAGGCTCTTCGGTATTTTTCTCAATTGCCACAACATCTTTATCTGCGCCCGTTACAGCGAACTCACATGCTTTGGTATACGACTTCGGAGTAATCTTAATCTTATCACCGGCAGTACATGTGATAATCATTTTCGTACCTTTGCGGTTAATCTGAAGATACGTATTATAAAATTTGAGAACCTCTGTCTTGGCATCTTTATTCTTGTAGGTAAACTTGATCGCCAGAGGTGCGTTATCGAAATCCAACTCCGCTACTTCTGAATTGCTCAGATCGTAATTTACTTTTACATAAGGAAAACCCTCACCGGACGTCCCAGACGCCAATTTGAAAGTTGGATCCATTGTGCAGAATGCTTGCACTGCCTCCACTGTGTTAAGAGTGTCTTTCTTAAAGTCCCACTCTGCGGCATTAATGGCCATTGCTGCAACAAGAGCAGCGGTAAAGAGGAAAAATTTCTTCATAATGTTGAGTTTTTAAATTGTTAATTATGTTAATTGGTTTGTAAAGTCCACTTTACATTTTTTCACGCTGCAAAAGTACTGCTTTTTTTTTATATACACAATAATATTTTGTGAAAAAATGTGGAAATTTTGATTTTTAATATAAATATCAATATAAATGTTTCACTATATCGTTCAGATAGACCTCCAAATTGATATATGGAGGTTGGAGTGTCGTAGCTCTTCCGTCTGCATACGAATTAGGATTTAAACCATGTTCCGTTTCCCACGTATCAGGCATGCCGTCTCCATCGGAGTCTTGTGGGTACGGAGTTGAATTATATGTAGGCCAGCCTCCAACATCAGAAGGCGTGTCTATCAGTCCGCATACCGATTTCTCTTTCACACCCTCGCCGGTATTAGAGCCCTCGTAGGTATAGCTACCATTTCGCACTTCTTCCACAATACGCGTGTCAATCGCATCACGATGGAGCGAACAACCTGCTTTAGCGAGCACCGTTTCAAAAGCTTGCTTAGCCGACTGCTCATTCTTTAGTGTCGTTAGCCCATCTATCCAACGTTGGGACGCTTTGCATTGCTCTTTCTTACTACTTTCATCCGGTACGACACCTGCCCAGTTATCGTTCGTCACAACGGTCGAGCCATCCATATAGTTGTCTGTGAGATAGAATTTGCCCGGTTCGATTTTTCCGCCATACTTGGGATAACATCCTTCATGCGTACCATCTGATTTGACGTTGTCGCATTTGGTAGTCGGATTAAGCAGACGGGTTTTCACGCCGGATTTAGTAGCTGGTCCGGGTTTGTAGTAATTGGCAACGAAATTGATTTTTCTTCCTCCTCCTGCATTCGTAGAACCTTCCCCTCCGTATGCTGAATTGCTTTTCCAATTATATACTACATTATTAACGTAATCAATTGGTCCTGTGCACGTTGCATCCACAAAATCATGATCAAAACGCGGATTACGGCTGCTATGATGAGCAAGCAGATTATGATGATAAGACGCATTTTTTCCTCCCCAAATGCCGCCATAACCATGTGCTCCTTTGGCGTGCACCGAGTTATTGAGGGATTCAGAAATAAAACAATATTGAACCGTTGCATTTTCAACTCCATAAACAGACACACACTCATCTGTCGACCAAGAGCAGGAGCAGTGGTCTATCATGATATTTTTATGTCCCGGTTGCACCGTAAGCGCATCTCCCTCCAGCCCATTGAGGTCCCCCATGCGGAAACGTATAAAACGAATAATCACATTGTCCGCTTTTACAACTACAGGGTAGCCTGAAATACAAATTCCGTCTCCTGGAGCCGTTTGCCCTACGATAGTCACATTGCCTCGTTTGATTTCCAATGGACTTTTGAGATCAATACGTCCAGAGACTTTGAAAAGGATATAACGTGTGGATGTCTGATCCAAAGCGTAGCGAAGCGTGCCTGCTTCGTTGATATCGTCATTCAAGGATGTGACATAATAAATAACGCCGCTTCGGCCACCGGTAGTATAAGCGCCACCACCTTCCGCTTGAGGAAAGGCTTTGGCTTTCTCAACCGGCTCCGGATCAACCTCAGACGGATTACAACCAGCCCCTGCCAAAAAGCAGAGGCTGAGAAGTAATATGTTTATTTTAGTAGACATTTCTAATACCCATAATCATTCCATAAAGCACCGTTCGAGGTACCTACATTATTCAGGAATATCGGATAATAGTGACGCAAAGGCAGAATACTCTCGTCTTGATACAATAGATAAGAGGCACTCGGTCCAATGACGCGCTTATCATCGCTTATAAAAATACACTTTGCGACCCATCCGGCTTCTTTGTCAAATGCTGCAGGCTTTCCTACTTCTCCTTTGCTAAGTCCCCAGATATCCGTCATCTCATACGCAAACTTAACATCCGTTTCGGGCGCCAGCACATCGTTTTTGAGTTGGTAGCGGAAATAGATACTATCTCCCGTTTGCTCGAACTCGCCGGTATGCGCATCCAATTCCACCAGACGTTTGGTGGTAGCAATCAGATTTTCTGTCAATTTACCCCAACGCATCAAGTCATATTTACGGATATACTCACCACAGAACTCAAAGGCACGCTCTTGCATGAGGTTCTCCATGTTCAATTCCTTATTGCCCAGACCTGCGCGAGTGCGTATTTTGTTGAATTGCTCCTGAGGATCAAGTCCTGTGTTATTGGTAACACTTGTATGGGTGATACCACCTATAGCCGCCTCACAGAACATCAATACTACATCTGCATAACGCACGATAGGATAGTTGATTCCATCGTCACTTCCTTCCCTGTCGCGTACCATCCATTCCAAACGATATTTACCAAGGAAGAAGGAATTGATATTAGAGTTTTTCTGCCACAAGCGTTCATCTCCGGAAGGCAGGTCAGGCATCATTGTTACCACATTCTCTGCATCCTCCGACACTTCGCCTGTTCCAACACTGGCTACCCATGTATAGGGAAGTACTGTAACGGCTTTACGTGCATCGCCAGCTTCAAAATCATACACGAAGGTCGGAACCACTGTCTGACAAGAGTTCCAGTTTGCGGAAGAGACATTGTGTATCAATACTCCGACACACTTATCGTACTTCGCTGCATTATAATTCAGCACCTGACCACGGGTGCCATTGGCAAACGGGATTTCCCAAATGAATTCCGATTCACTATAGGTTTCTACATCTGCGCATAAGTTCTTAAACACCTGTGCGAAATCCCGCAACAACTTATAATCCTCATGCTTGATTACTTCTGCACACGCATTCATAGCCTCTTCGTATAGCGATTGACGCAACGCATCATCGGGCGTATTGAGACGCACCTTGTTCACATCGGCGCGGAGTGCGTAGCCGGCATAGGTGAGGTTGTTGCGAGCAAGAAGCGCGTATGCCAAGGCTTTGCTGGCACGAGTGGTTTTGTTTTTTGTCTCAGCGGTAGGACCATTTTCAGCCCACGGAAGTAGTCTTGCCGCCTCTAACAAATCACCACGCAAATGTGCGTAGATATCATTGCGGTCTCCTTTGGGTTGTGCAGCACCCGCCGGGTTGGCACCAAAACTCTCAAAGCGAACAGGAACATCGCCCCAAAACTTAGTCAACTCCAGATAAGCGAAGGAGCGCAGAACGAGCGCCTCTCCCAAATAGTAACGCATCAACTCATTGGTGGTATCACCATATTGCAGTACACCTTCAATGACGTTATTGGAGCGCTCCACCATCGAATTCAGATAACTCCAAATATCCTTGCCTTCACTATCGGTCAAGTCAGAAGACGAAGGAGTCATACAGTAGAGTGTGAAATCTTTATCTTTGGTACTGCGCTCAATATCCGTATTGAGTCCTTGATACCCGCAAGCCAAACGATTTCTATAGCTATTATTCTCTCCCAACAGATGATAAATAGCCTCAATAGCATTACCGGTGCGTGCAGGGTTACTGAACACGTCCTTCTTATCAATTGAAGAAGGGGAAGACGGCTCAAAGAAATCTGCACAAGAAGCCAGCAACAGTCCAACGAGCGCAAGGCTGATAAATCTATAAGTTTTCATAACCTTTATTATTTAAAGATTTACATTATTCTTAGAATGACAAATTAACACCCACATTGAATCCGGTGCTCTTGGGATAAGCAGAGAAATCCACTCCAATCGCCAACGGATTGTTTTTGGAACGTGTATCTACCTCAGGATCTGCACCCGAGTATTTCGTTGCGCAGAAGACGTTAGTAGCCTGGAAGAAGACACGAGCTTTGGTCATCTTAGCCTTCGATATCCATCGATCAGGTAGCGAGTAACCAATCGTGATATTATTCAAACGAAGATAAGAACCATCTTCCAAATTCTTGTCGGTCATTGCAAAGTTACCGCAAACCGGATTAGCTACCTTTGCTCCGGCATTGGCTTCTTCAACAGCGGCAGACATCTGAGCATACGCATCATCCTTCACGGTCTTTGTATTACCCGAACCGGTCGCGAAACTCTCGGGAATGAAATTGCCGTTCCGGTCAAACAACGAATAACGCTGACCGTATGCCATATCCATCGTTAAGTTGCGCAGTGTGGTTTTCTCCACAATCGTTGAATAATCCAATGCGGATAAGTTAAGCACTTTATTACCATAACTAAAGGAGAAGTTCGCTGAAAAATCAACATCACCCCATGCATCGCCACCTACATGCGCCGAGATATTGAAACCTCCGGTAAATAATGGCAGAGTGTTGCCAATAATGGTACGGTCGTTCTCGTCAATGATACCATCCGGTACTCCATTCGGGCCGGATATATCTTTGTACTTCATCGAGCCCGGCATTACTGCTTCTCCCTTGAAACTCTGCGGTCTTTTACCATCCTTCATCCAAGTAACAGCACCTGTATTAGCGGCTAAATTCATTTGGTCGAAGTCCGCCGTAGTGTACCATCCATCACTAATGTAACCGTATACCACACCCATTGCAGAACCCGGAATTGCCAAGAACTCCATATCAGCGTTTTTATAATTTGCTTTGAAACAGCCTGTAGCAATCGGGTATTGGGACATACCTCCTAAGTCTGTAACGGTATTCTCGTTAAAGGAGATATTGGCATCTACAGTCAAACCGTAATTGAGACTCTTGGATTTCTTATCAAGGATTACACCTTTCAATGAAACCTCAATACCACGGTTTTGCGTAGAACCAATGTTACGATACTGATAGTTATAGCCACCTAAAGAAGTTCTATATTTCAGAATCAGGTCTTTGGTGTTGTTCCAATACAAATCGATTACACCGGACAGACGTTCATTGAAGAAACCGAAGTCAATACCTAAATCACGCGTAACCGTGGTCTCCCATTTCAAATTCGGGTTGGCAGCTATTTTATCACTTCCTCCATCATAAATCATGGTTCCGGAGAAGCCATCCATATAGGTTTCATCGGATGTATGATAGTCATAGTAGAGATAACCCGTTTCCACGTTGTTATTACCCACCATACCATAATCGAAGCGGAGTTTCAAATTGCTCAACCAACTGGCAGCACCCTCCATCCAACTCTCGTCAGAAATACGCCAAGCCACACCGGCAGCAGGGAAGAAGCCCCACTGGTTTCCCGGAGTGAAACGCGTTGAACAGTCAGCACGTAAGGTAGCCATTACCAAATAACGGCCTGCAAAGCTATAATCTACTCGAGTAAAGAAAGAAAGCATATTATCTGTCGAACCGATTGTATTCTTATAACTCTTATTGATACAATCATTCAAGCGACTGAAGACAGTTTCACCCGTGTATGTTTTGTCGTAGCCATAGCCGTACATCACATCTTCGGACGAACGATTCCATTGCTGCTCATTAAACAAAGCCAATTTGAACGAATGCTCGCCCCATTTATCCTCATAGGTAAAACTATTCACGTTACGTAATTTAGAGTCACGCTCGTCCGTTACTACTGCATGACCTAAACCAGATAAGCCTCCCGCGTTGGTTTTACCATCCCCCTCACGACTAAAATGAGTAGTCGGACCGTAGAAACGGTATGTATCGCGGTAACGACCTTCATAACCCAAGTCTACGCGAAGCGTAAATTTCTTGAGGAATTTATAGCTTGCGTAACCTTCAATACGCCATTTGTCATCACGTTTTTTCTTGTAATTATGATCAATGGTCGTGATTGGGTCATACAGCGAACCGAAGCTATCGAAATCCTCCAACTGACCAGCATCCTTTGCGAACAACTCCATCGGCGTATATGCAATGGCGTTGCGAACACGTGATTCGGTTTTGGAGCCCGCATCCTCCGCAGTATTAGAACCAGAGCCTAACACGTCCGTATTCGAATAACGTGCCGTGACGGATACCGTAAAATCCTTAAAGGGTTTGAACTTTGTTTTGAGAGAGATGTTATTACGCGTATAATTGGAACCATACATGATTCCTTTGTCATCGATGCGATTGTACGAAAGGGTGAATTGTGCATTCTTATTACCACCGCTGACGGAGAATGAATGATTCGAGTTGAATCCCTGATGATCATCTTCCTGCCAAGTGTCGCCCCAAGTGGGTCCAAAGGTTCTACGTTGCCAATCGATATGCGCTGCAGACTCCCAATAATCCAACACGTCAGCAATAGGAGTTATAGTCGCGCCCGATTTCGGTTTGCCCTTATCGTCACGATCAATAAGATGATCGAAATACTGCGAGAAAGTATTAATCAATTTCTTGGAGGCGGATTGATTAAGATAACTATACTCGTACTGCATCAAGGTGAATTCGCGGTTATCCATCATGTTATATTTCTTAGCCATGCGTTTCCATCCCACATAACCAGAATAGTCAAAATGGAAAGTCATCTTATCTTCATTGGTGTCAATGTCTTTGGTGGTGATAATAATAACGCCGTTAGCGCCCTGGGCACCATAGATTGCCGTTGCAGCAGCACCCTTCAGCACGTCCATCGAAGCTATATCGCTGGGTGCGATATCTGAAATACTGGAAACAGGGAAACCGTCAACAATATACAGAGGATCACTTGATTGCGTCAAGGACGATCCTCCACGAACGCGGATTTTCACATCAGCATCCGGGCTTCCCTCGGTGGTAGTTACGGACACACCTGCTAACTTACCCTGCAGAGCTTCACTGGCGGAGGCGACAGGAATATCCTTCAACTGCTCAGCGCTCACGGAACTGACCGCTGTCACGAGGTCGCGTTTCTTGGTTGTACCATAACCGGTAACCACCACTTCTTCAAGCACCTCGCTGTTCTCGGACAGCACTACGTTCATCACATTACCGGTGATATTCACCTCCTGCGTCTGCATACCGATGTAGGAGAAAATCAGCACCTTAGCGTCATCCGGCACATCGATGGAGAAATTACCATCGAAATCCGTCACTGTACCAATCGTGGTACCTTTCACAACCACCGAGGCGGAGATAATCGTCTCGCCCGTCGGGTCCTTGACTGTTCCGGTTACCACACGTGCCTGAGCAGCCATGCCTAACAGAAGCAAAGCCGCCAAACTCATGGTACGGAACACACGGAAATGTAGTTTCATAAATAGATTTATTTGTTAATAATGATAATTGCGGCGCAAAATTACACAAAAGCCGTCAATCTTATGTGGAAAAATTGACGGAAATGATACATATATATACTTTTTTGCTAAGTTGAGTTGTCAAAACGGCTCGGCGTAGGTACATCCTTCGCGCCAGCGGGAACAACCGTAGCGGGTATTGCCACGGATAATGAGTCCCTGACGGCAGACAGGACAAAGCATACCGGCCTTATTGGTTTTGACGTCACGCACCACACCGGAGGTCATCTCTTTCAACTCGTCCAGGAACTGCTGCGCCGTATATTCTCCGCGCTCTATCTCACGCAGTTTTTTCTCCCATAAACCGGTCAGTTCAGCGGATTTGAGCAGCGGGGAGATAATCGTATGAATCAGATTGATACCCGTCTCTGTAGCGCGAATGGATTTGCCTTGTTTGACGATATATTTGCGCTGGTAAAGTTTCTCAATGATAGCTGCACGCGTGGAGGGACGCCCGATACCATTCTCTTTCATTGCATCGCGCAGCTCGTCATCCTCCACGGTCTTACCCGCCGTTTCCATGGCGCGCAGCAGCGTTGCCTCGGTGTAGTATTTCGGGGGCGTGGTCGTTTTCTCTTTCAGCAGCGGCTCATGACTACCCGATTCTCCTTCCGTGAAAGCCGGCAGGGTACGAGTCTCCGGCGACGATTCGTCGTCGGGGTCATTCGGAGAATTCGGAGTATTCTGAGTATTTGGAGTATTCTGAGAATCGTTTTCGAAGACTACCCTCCATCCGGGCTTGAGCACTTCGCGGCCGGTCACCTTGAAATCTATTTCTCCTGCTTTGGCGAGTACTGTGGTGTTGCTCACTTCGCATTCGGGATAGAACGCTGCAATGAAATGCAGCGCCACGAGGTCGTACACCTTTTTCTCATCCGCTGTCAGTCCTTCAGGACGCATGCCTGTAGGGATGATAGCGTGGTGGTCGGTCACTTTCTTATTGTCGAACACTTTCTTCGACTTCGGCAGTTTGGCGCCTATGAGCGGAGCTACAGAAGGGTAATAATCTTTGATACCCGCCAGAGTGGCCGGTACTTTAGGGTAGATATCATCGCTCAGATACGTCGTATCCACGCGGGGATAAGTCGTCACGCGCTTCTCGTACAGCGATTGAATGAGTTGCAGGGTCTGCTCTGCCGAGAACGAATATTTCTTATTGCAGTCCACCTGCAGCGAAGTGAGGTCATATAGTTTCGGTGCATACTCCAGTCCCTTCTTTTTCTCCACCGAAGTGACGGTCAGCGGCAGGTCTTTGATGCTATCCACCAGCGCCTGTCCCTGTTCCTCGGAAGTGATAGCATACTCGCCTTCCTCCACAGGAATCTGCGCGTTGAAAAGGGTGTCGCGGTAGTTGGTTTTCAGTTCCCAATAGGTACGCGGAACGAAGTTCTCTATCTCCGCCTGTCGCTTGACAACCAGCGCCAGGGTCGGCGTCTGAACACGTCCGACGGACAGCACCTGCCGCTCTTTGCCGGTTCCTCGCGCGTACCTTATAGTATATGCGCGCGTAGCATTCATGCCCAACAGCCAGTCCCCGATGGCACGCATCAGACCGGCTTCATACAGATGTTGATAGTTGTCTTGAGATTTAAGAGTCTGAAACCCTTCGCGGATAGCTTCTTCGGTCAGCGAACTAACCCAGAGACGCTTCACCGGACATTTGCATCCGGCTTTCTGATACACCCAGCGTTGTATCAGTTCTCCTTCCTGGCCGGCATCACCGCAGTTAATCACCTCGTCGGCTTGCTCAATCAGGCTCTTGATGATATTGAATTGCTTGTGCACGCCCTCATCGCCGTGCACTTTGATAGAAAAACGCGAAGGAATCATCGGCAGCGAACTGAGGCTCCATGCCTTCCACTGCTCCGTATATTCCTGCGGATCGTATAACGCGCAGAGATGTCCGAAGGTCCAGGTGACTTGGTATCCGTTGCCCTCGAAATAGCCGTTCTTGCGCTGATTAGCTCCCAGCACTTTGGCGATATACTCACCCACCGACGGTTTTTCTGCTACGCAAACGATCATCCTTTCCTTCTATACTCTAAACGCTAAACACTAAACTTTACACCTTCTGAGCCCCGTAACCATAGCCGTAACCGTTGCGGCGGTTCTTCGTGCCGTTCAGTACGCAAGCGATATTATGCATACGCTCCTGGTCCACTATCTGGTTGATGTAATCAATCATCTCCGTCGGCGTATATTTGTAGCGGCTTACGAAAATCGTCATATCAGCCAGACGGTCCAGCAGATAAGTATCACTCACCATTGCCACAGGCGCGGTATCGACGATGATGTAGTCATAACGCTTACGCAGAATGGCGAACAGGTCATCCAGCCGCTTTGTCTGCAGCAGTTCTGCCGGATTGGGAGGAATAGTACCGCACGGAATCAAATCCAGGTTCTTGTGCTCGCCGCTCGGGATAATGATATCATCTATAGTAACGGACGGTTCCGCCAGATAATCGGTCAGATGCCCTTTATCAGGCAGTCCGAAATAGGTGGATATCATCGGTTTGCGGATATCCAAACCGACCAGCACCACTTTCTTTCCGAGGATAGCGAGGGAAAGGGCCGTGTTGCTCGAGACATACGATTTTCCTTCGCCGTTGATGCAAGAGGTAACGAGAATAACCGGCGACTTCACCTCTGACGGGATGACAAATCGTAAGTTGGTTCGTATCAGCCGGAACATCTCTGCGGACACGCTGGTCTCTCCTTCGTGGATAGCGATATGCGCCTGACGCGAGTTCTCCACCAATTGGCCTAACAGCGGCGCCTTGATGCGTCGCTCGTACTCCTTGGCATCATCAATCTTATCATCAAAAAGGACTAACAGATACAATAAGCCCGCAGGAATGACCAGTCCCATGAACAGGCATATAACCAACAGGTTCTTCAGTTTCGGTTTACCGCTCTTCACATCGCGTTGCGGCAGGTCCAAAATCTTCACCGGCATAGTGGTAGCCGCCAGCATCAGGGCATTCTCCTCGCGTTTCTGATACAGATAGAGGTACAGACGCTCTTTGATCTGCTGGTCACGAACGACGCGCACGTACTCGCGTTGCTGCTCAGGCGCATTCTTAATCTGACGGTTGAATTTGCTATCCTGTGCCTGCAGGCTGCGCAAGCGGATACGCAGACTCTCGCGTACCGAACCGATGGTAGCGATGATATTCTGGCGCATAGTAGCCAACTGGGCATCCATCTGCTCGATAACGGGGTTATCTTCCGTAGCGGTACGCTGGATACGCATGCGTTGCAGCAGGATGGTATTGTACTCCGACAAGCCCGACTCCAGCGAAGCATCCGTGATACCGATGTTAGCAGGGATAAGGCTGTTGCGCTTGGTATCGTCGCGGAGGAACTCATCCACATAATCCACCAGACTCAGTTGCGTCTCTATCTCCGCCATGGCGCGTTGCTCCGTGCTACTGGCCTCCAGGAACAGTTTAGCCTGCTCATGCAGGTCGGCTATGTCGTTCTTTTTCTTGTAACTCGATACTTTCTCCTCTGCCTCGGACAACTCCGCGGTGATGAGGTTAAGGCGTTCCTCGATGAAAGCCGCTGTATTGGAAGCAATCATATTCTTATCCACCACAGCATTGAGGTTGTACTGCTCGATGAGCTGGTGAAGGAATGCTTTATCGCGATCCGGCAGCGCAGAAACCATGGTCAGCGTGATGATGTTCGACTCTTTTTTATAGAGCGAGACACTCAGCATCTGACGGTAAGCGGACACCACCAGTTCGCGGCGCATATGAATCACGCGGTAGGTGGTATCAGCACTCAGCGGACGGCCGGCATGGATACGGATGGTACCCACCTTGGTCTCGAGGGGTTCATCCAGCGTTTTCACACGATATGTATTACGATGGAAGAAGCCCATCTTCGTTTTGACTTTATACCCCGATTTGGTCGGTTTGACAGAGACAGTAAACGGCTTTACCTGTGCTTTCTCCGTCAGCGCGATATAATCGATTGTCAGCGCCGGGTTGCGGTATTCGCCTTTCCAACGCAGACCGTCTTTCACATAATTGAACTCCCACAGATTAAGGGCATCCAGGGACTGGGCGATAAGTCCGCGCGAGTTAAAAACCACCACTTCGTCTTCGGCGGCGGAGTTACCGGACAAGCCGATGAGCGACAGAGCGTCCATCTGATCCGTCAGACTCGCATCTTTCTGACGCAGCATCACACTCGCGTCCGTTGTCCAAGTGGGACTCTTGCGCAGGAAATAGGCCATGCCCAACAGCAGGAAGATCACCACACTAACCGCGAACCACCACCAGTGCTCCGCTACGATGCGCACTATTTTGCGCAAATCGATTTCGTTATTTTTGTTTTGTTCCATTCTCTAAACTTAAGAGTTTAATTTCTAATTGCTGCATCTGCGATGCGGCTACAACTACGTTGTGGCTACCTGCGGTGCTTTGCGCCAGCCGCTACTTCTTCGCCGTATTAACGACGGTTACGATGACGGTAGCCGCACTTGCCACCGTGGAAACCATGCTCAGCCACAGGCCGGCGTTGGCACTACTGATAGCACGCACCTTGTTCGGCGAAACATAGACGACATCGTTCTGCTGCAGGAAATAATAAGGCGAAGTATATAAATCTGCGCTGCGCAGGTTGACACGCGCGATTTCCAGTTTGCCGTCTTTCTCACGGGTAATCAGGACATTATCGCGTCGTCCGTAAGGCGTCATGTCTCCCGATGCAGCCAGCGCATCCAGAATGGTCAGACGGCCGTTGATACCTACTCGTCCGGGGCGATTGACCTCTCCCAGTACCGATACCGCGCCATTGACCAGGCGCACGATAACCGTCGGGTCCACTACCTGCGACTCCAGACGGGTCTTGATGAGGTTCTCCACCTCCGTGCGTTTAAGGTCGATTACATGCAGTTTGCCCAATACAGGGAAATTAATATCACCTGCCTCGTCCACCGTGTAGAATTGTAGCGCAGGTGTGGTGCTCACTTGTGTGCCTCCTCCGCCATACACCACCAGCGGCAGGTTATATGGCACCACCGCCTCCTGGTCCAACGCGGAGACCACAATCGTCAGCGCGTCGCCCGGACGGATGATCACTTCCGACTGGGGTTGGTAGGTTGCATTAACGGAATCTTCTATTGCAGTCTCGGCATCACGAAGATACGTCATTTGTTTCTGAGTCACGCAGCTGCTTGCCAATCCGACAAGCGCCGCCAGGATAGTCATTCGTGCAATTGTACGCATAGTTATTCAAAATAAGCGTGCAAAGGTACGACAAAAATTGCATATATGCAAATTTTTAGGAAAAAAAGTCGATTTATTTGTACATTTAAAAAATTTGTAGTACTTTTGCATGACATTTTGTCAGGTTATATGACAGCACAAGAGTTATTATCCATCAAACAGCGCTTCGGCATCATCGGTCAAAGCCCTCTTCTCAACCGCGGAATAGAAGTTGCGGTTCAGGTTGCGCGGACCGATTTGAGTGTGCTCATCACGGGGGAGTCCGGTGTGGGTAAGGAGCATTTTCCGAAGATTATACATGCTTATTCGGCCCGCAAGCACGGACCGTATTTTGCCGTCAACTGCGGCGCAATCCCGGAGGGAACGATTGATAGCGAGTTGTTCGGACATGAGAAAGGAGCGTTCACGGACGCCAAGAACGAGCATAAGGGTTATTTTGAGATAGCCGATGGCGGCACACTTTTCCTGGACGAAGTAGGTGAACTGCCGTTGCAGACGCAGGTGCGACTGCTGCGTGTATTAGAGACGGGCGAGTTCCTGCGCATGGGTTCAAGCACGGTGCGCAAGACGAATGTGCGCGTGGTGGCGGCGACGAACCTGAATATGCGTCAGGCTATTGACGACGGCCGGTTCCGCGAGGACCTCTATTATCGTCTTAATACCGTAGAGATACGTGTACCGGCCTTGCGCGAGAGAAAAGAAGATATACCATTGCTATTCCGCAAGTTCTCCGTTGATTTCTGCAACCGCTACCAGATGCCTCCTCTCTCGCTGAGCGAAGAGGCTACGCGACTGCTGCAGGAGTCCTACTGGAGGGGCAACATCCGTCAGTTGAAGAACATAGCCGAGCAGATAGCGGTCATCGAGATGGACCATCAGATAAGCGCGGACACGCTGCGTAAGTATCTGCCTACCGAAGAGAACCGTCAGGAGATTGTGCTGCGCAACCCGACACAGGAGACCGGAGGCAAAGACTATTCACATGAAATAGGTATTCTCTATAATATGGTGATGCAGAACCGCAAGGAGCTGCAGGAGCTGCGTGAGCAGATGAAGCAAACGCCTGTTAAGCCGGTGGAGGCTATTCCCGCCAATGAAGTGATCGACGCGGAGGCGGAGGTGGTAGGCAGTCTGCGCATTGAGGATGCCAATAAAGAGCAGATCAAGCGGGCATTGGAGAACTGCGAGGGTAACCGCAAAGAGGCGGCTGCACGGCTGGGTATCTCCGAGCGCACGCTCTACCGCAAGATAAAGGAGTATGGGTTGTAGTTGTTAGTTGTTAGTTGTTAGTTGTTAGTTGTTGGTTGTTAGCTATTAGTGATTAGAGTTTATAGATTCATATTATTTTTGATGGTGGCATGCGTGTCAAGCAGTTGTGCTGTCAGTTTTAAGATGAACGGCGCGAACATCAACTACCAGACCACGCACTCCATCTCCATTGCTGATTTTCCGAACAACGCAGCGATGGTCAATCCGACGTTGAGTGCCGCGCTCTCAGAAGGCATACGTGACTTGTACAGCCGTCAGACGCGTCTGCAGGTGTTATCCAAAGGCGGGGATCTGGAGTTGGAGGGAGAGATTGTCGGTTACGACCTTACGCAAGGTGCTATCTCGGCGGACAGTTATGCTGCGGAGAGCAAACTGACCATCCGCGTCAGCGTCCATTTCACGAATAATGTGTATCCGGAGGAGTCGTTTGAGAAGACCTACACGGCCTACCAGACGTTCGATTCCAGCCGTTTGCTCACGGATGTACAGGACGATCTCTGCAACGCCATGATTACCGAAATAGCAGAGAACATCTACAACGACACCGTGGCAAAATGGTAAAAAACGCCTAAATATTTGCACATATCAAAAAAAAGCAGTACCTTTGTCGCCGATTTCGGCGAAAGCAAAGGCCAAATCCCAATGACAAATAACAAATAATTCAATAATTATGTACATTTTTATTACTATTTTAATCGTTATCGCCGCTATATTGCTGACGCTGTTAGTGTTGGTCCAGAATAGCAAGGGCGGTGGTCTGGCAGCCGGTTTCGCGAGCGGCAATCAGGTTATGGGTGCTCCGCGCACGGCGGACTTCCTGGAGAAAGCCACATGGACTCTCATCGCCATCATCGTAGCTCTGAGCATTGCGGCAATTGGTTTCAACGCCGGCCGTCAGGCAGCTCCGGAAGATGAATCGGCAGTGGTAGTGGACGAAGCTCCGGCTCAAGAGCCTGCAGCTGAATTCCCGGTTGAGCAGCCGGCTGAGTAAAAAAAAACTTCAGTCACATCAACAAAGCAAAGCGACCCGCAGAAATGCAGGTCGCTTTACTTTTTGTAACCCTCGTGAATATCACGGGTTCGTGTTCATCGTTAACCTCCAATAGGCATACCGCCGCCTCCGCCTCCGTAAGGACTGTTATTTACGGAAACGACAATGGGTTGCAACAGGTTCTCGCCATGAAGGCTTGCTACTTCGCTGATGGGTTTAATATAGTTCTTTTTCATAATGCTCTAATCTCTTATCTTTAAACTTAAATCTTTAAACTTCACCTTCCCTGCCCTCCCCCGAAGGGAAGGGCCCGGGAAGACGTTCATTTATTTCACCAGACGTCCTGTTGCGTCATAGATTTTCTCGCCACGGAGGATGAACAGACGGCCATCGATAAGCATCTTCGTGCTACGCACGTCGTCTTGCACGTCATTGATGCCTGTAGCCACGTTGGTACCATTGGTGCCCAACATGATGTAGCGGCGACCCGGTGCAGGATTCGGATTAGTAATCGGTTTTACATCACCCATCTCGAGCCATGCGCGGTTAGCCAGCACTTGCAGACCGGTTTCTTTAGCCGACCAGAGCGCGTGATCACGGAAGAAGTAAATATCTTTCTCTGCCGCCTGCTCTGCTGTAAAGAGCTCACCATTGAAGGTGCCCTTCAATGCGCCAGTGTTGTCAGGCTCAGATACAGATGTTTCTCCATAGAAGAAGTCAATGCGATCGCCGTGTGCTTGGAATATGTACGGAACACCTGCCTCTAATTCGGAAACCTCAGCGAAAACAATCTTGCCGTAGGTTGCCTCTTTACCAACCAACTCATAGAAGGTTGCACCAATAGCAGCGCCGGCCGGTACATTATTCGGCAAGCAGATGGTACCCAATACACCATTGCCTATCATCTCCGTACGAGTATAATCCGGAGCCTCGTCAACAGTGAAGATAATCTTCGAGACACGCATCGGAGAAGTTCCAGACGCCGGAACGTTGTGGATTGTAACGTCACCTGCCTGAACGTACACCTTATACTCAACCTGGCTACCCGTTAAGGTTGCGAGTTCCATATCACGACCTGCATTATTAACATTCAACGTCATGGTGTGACCTTCGTTAGCAGCCCAGATGGACAAATAACCGCCCTTTGTGGTATGGATATGCAGGTTTGCACCCTGATATACTTTCTTGTCAGTGCTGTTACGGATTGCATAAGCGCCGTTGTTGCCTTCTATCTTATCCCAGTTCTCACCGAGCAGATAGTTAGCAATAACCAGACCATCCTCAGCTTCTGTCACGATAGGACCATTACCGTCAATAATGGTACCATCTTTCTTCTTTGTTACTAAAGTCCAATCCCATGTGGTATTCTCTGTTACGTCAACGAGCGTAGCGATTGCATGAGCCACATAGAAGTGAACGGTGTAAACTTTAGTATCAGAAAGATCTTCCGAAGTTACCGTTACAGTCGATACTGCCTCGTAGTTGGTAAACGAACCCTCGTTAAAGATAACCACGCTTGCATAACCGGCCATAGTAGCTGTTGCGGTCAGCGTCGGAACGGTCGTTGTGCCTTCCGGAAGGTCAACGCGATAGTTCAGCTCAGCCGGATCGAATGTCGGGTCAAGCGTACCTTCCGATACACTCAGTGCGCTCAACGTAGCGTCTGATGCATCGCGATAAGCCAGCGTTGCCTCGTCAGACTTGATAGAGCTGTCTTGGTGACCGGCAAGCGAGTTAGTAACGATTACATAGTACGTACCCTCCGTTGTGGTCGTCAGCATTGCTGTTGTTTGACCGGTAACTTCACTATTATCCGAAGCATCGTACCATTGATACGAGAGCGTACCACCATCGCTAACCTCAGCCTCAACCGTTGCGGTCAGGTTACCCGGACCGAAAGTATGATTGCTTGCAGGTTGCGTTGTAATCGTCGGCTTCTGGCACTTCGGAGCAGTAAAGGCAATGCTGGTAATTTCCACGTTCGATGTACCGCCGGTAATATACCAAGTTCCTGCGGTCAGGTTGAACTCAGAAACACCGGTCTTTGCGGTCTCATTGTCCGTGCCTGCTGCACCCTCTGTAACATAATAGGTCTTGTCATTATTTGTTGTTACGGTTAATGTAACAGGAACTGCTACATCAAAGCTAATACTGGAACTAGCCAGTTTAACTACAGTTGTACTCAGAGGTTGACAGTCACTACTCTTAACTTCAACATCCAGTCCTTCGAAGTGAGCAGTTTCATCTTTCACACCGAAGAAACGACCCTTGTTGAAATTCAGTGAGTAGCCAGCCTCACCGGCCATCTTCAACGCGGTACCACTCTCAATTACTTTCGTTTGTAAAATCTTAATATGACCTGCATTGGAAGAAACGTAGATATAGATTGTACGATTAGTAGCATTATTGAATTCAATCCACTCTGTTGTCTTCTGCTCATTGCCTGTTAATGTAATGGAAGCAAGATTTACAACATCCGTTGAACCCTCTACAACACCCTTAACCTCAATGGTGCGACTATTGCCATTAGAGTTATAGAGTTTCAATTGTACTTTAGTTTGGGTGGTAGTTGCATTGTAAGCGACAACACGTGTTAAATCTTTCACAGCATTTACGCCGCTTACAGTACCCGCAAAGGCTACGCAGTTATATTCTACTGATTCGATCTCCACCGTCGAAGCCGTTACTCCAGTGATGAAGTTGGTGTGGTTAACAGTAGAACCATCCAACAACTTAATAGCCGCAGGATCTTCGGAGATAGTAATTGTTGCATTATCCGAAGCCAAAGAGGTTGCCGGATGTCCTGTCTCCGTGTTGGTTACAACGCAATGATATACATACGAGCCTATTGCACTTACTGTCGGAGTATAAGTTGCAGCTGTAGCGCCGTCTATTTCATCCGAACCAAGATACCATTGATAACTCAGGTCGCCCGAACCGGTAGCCACTACTTCCAGTGCCGCGATAGTTGCGCCCTCATAGTAGTTATCACTTGCCGGTTGCGTTGTGATCGTCGGGGCTGCAGAAGGAGCCAATGCCTCCGTCAAGGTAACCGTATAATCGGTGTAGTCACCATCCTTATCCGTTACACGGTAGGTGTTGGCGCCCCATGCCCAAGCGGCTGTCGGAGCTGCGGTACCTGCACCATTCCAAACGATAGTCGGGGTAACGGTCATCGTACCGAGGTTTGTTCCGCTCGGCAGCGTAGCAGAAACGCTTGTGCTGCTTACTGCAACGTCCGTCGAGTTGAACTGAATAGCGGTAAGCACCGGGTTCATCGCACGCTTAACCTCTACTTGGTTAATACCAGCGTTCAGATATTTTTCCGTACCGCTCTTACGAGCCACATATAATTTATTTGAGCCTGCATAACTTGGCAGAGTGATCTTGTTGATACCAGCACTAACCTTAGTTGCTGCTCCAGTCTCATCGTGGGTATCAACAATCAAATCACCATCTGCGAAATCATCTCCGCTAATATTCGAATAGATTGTAAAACCATTACAATCGTTCACGGAACTTACGTTAATTTCCACAACGTCTCCTTCTTGGAAGTTCTTACCATCTTCCAATTGAACCATAAAGTATCTCTTTTGATCCAACTTATAGGAGCCGGATGTGTAAATATGTCCTGCTTTTTTATACAAACCGCTAAGGTTTTCAGCCTTAATATCCTGGTTAGTTGCATCAGCAATTGCCTTAATAATACTCAGACCATCCTTCGGAGCTTTGGTGAAGTTAACCGTATAAAGTTGCTCCGAAGCAGCGCCTGCCTCTACTACGGTAAAGGTAGCTGCGCCCGGAAGAGAAGAAACGGTTAATACTTCATCTCCCTTGAGATAAGAAGTAGCCTCTTTCAAAACCGGAGTAACGGTAATTGCATCGTACGAAGCTTTGTACGGCAGTACAATATTATATGTATATGTACCATCTGTATAGCCTACGTTCGTTGCAGCGCCCGTACCGATCTTATATGTCAAAGAAGTCAAGTCATAAGGCGATGCCTGTGCGGTATATTGTGCGGTCAATGTGACGTTCTTCGTCGGAGTGTAAGGACTGACAACAGAATTGTCTTCGTCGTCTTTCCAACCCTCGAAGTTCCAACCACTCTCAGGGGTAACTGCCGGCAAGGTCAATGCCGTTCCGGTCCAAGTCTCCTTCGCAGTTGCGCATGTACCATGTTCACCTGCATCGTAGGTTACTAACCAAGGAAGAGTAACAGACTGAACCGCCTCACCTACCATGATTTGCTTGTATACTACGGTTTTGGCTCCCGTTTGGATAAAGACGACTTCTTTCACTCCTGCGGAAGCAGCTAATGTATATACATTGCTTGTTAACGACGGAGTTGCAGCAGCAGAACCATTTACAGAAACCTTCAAACCTGCCGAACCATCAATATATCCAAACTTCACATTCAATTCCGTAGAAGCAGGAACAATAATTGTCACTTTTGATGTTGTCTTTTTGAACTTCAATCCCAAATACGGTTCATTTCGTCCACTTTGATCCTTCAAAGAATCAAGAGCATCTTTATCAACATAGCCGATATGTGCATTGTCCAAAGCAGTACCAATGTCATATTTCGTACCATGATCTAACACTAATTGTTCAATATTAATTGAACTCGAAGCCGTTGGAGCTGGAGAAATAGTTACGGTAATGGTATAATCTTTTTCTGCCGTACCATCCTCTGCGACACAGTGCACTGTGATCACGTTGCCGGAGATAGAAACCTCAGGATCTTCTGCATTTGGATCATTCTTGGTTGCCGTTACATCGCCAACAACCGGCATTGCTCCGTAGAACGGAAGAGTAATCGTGTATGCCGTTGTAGCAGGATCAAAGGTCTCATTCAACGTGCAACCTGCTACGCTCAATGCGCTCAGAGTTGCATCGCTACTTGCTGCGTGAGGTGCCCACTGAGCAACAAAGGTGATATCGCCTGTAATGGAAACAGGGAAGGTAATAGGATTGTCACTTCCGTCTTTCCATGTTAAATCGTCCGTTCCTTTGGTAAGTCCGGCAGGAGCACTGAAACTTGTACCACTTGCTATGGATTTAGTATAAACACCAGCGCTGTACGTCCAACCATCCGGGGTCTCCGCATACGAACCGCCATTCGGGTCAATCGTAACGGTGTAGTTGGTTACAGGAGCCGCTTCGTAGCCTATAGTAATAATAGCACGCATTTGGTTATCCCCACTTCCTGGGAACAGCATAACTATGTTGGAATTAGCATTTATTGACAACTCCGGAGAACTAACATAGGTTGTTTTTTTATCAGGGAATGTTACCGTCGATGATAACTGATTAGTTGCAGCCGCCAACGATGTAGCAAGCGTGCTTGCGCTTGTTGCATCCACGTCTACATATACACCTAACAAATCTATTGAATTACTACCATTAGATGTACCTTCCAGTTTAAAACTCTTAAGGGAATATCCCGAGTTCGCAGTAATAACCGCGTAACCGTAAGACTCATCACTTATCGTAACTTTTGTTTGTTGCGTTCTTAGTTTAACACCTTTATTCGCAGGGGAATAATCAGTAATATTTCCTCCTCCCTGACCTGCGATATGTGTTCCAAGAAGTGTAGAACCCGTCTTAACCATATCAGTGCCCGAAGATGCGCCTGTGGCGTTATACACTTCTGTAGTAACAGCTCCCCACACATTAGTTATCCCGAAGATAAGGACAGCGAGGAGGGTTAAAAATTTGTTGAATTTGCTTCTCATAAGCATTAAATTTTAATTGTGAATATTTATATTAATTTACCGTTTTTGCTAAGTAGAGTTTACAAAATCGCGGCAAAGGTACAAATATTTTCTCATATACGCAAGCGCGAGAGCGCGTGTGCGCAATTAATACCATATTTTCGTCAATTTTTACACGTGCGCGGCGGAGTTCGGAGAGGAAACGCCGAAAAGCGAACAGCCAGATGTAAAGGCGATATTCCGCACAGCGATGCCGGGGCATAGCGAGATGCGCGCAGGAATGACAGAGCCTCAGTTGGATTTTGGCGGGTAGCCCCGCAGGCTCCCTTAGTAGAGTAGTCTATTCCCTATGTAATAGGGATAGACCTACTAAGGAGCCGGGCCACCACTGCCAAACAGCGGTACAGAGACCGGACGGGGACGTCCGTAATGGTCGCGAGATGGTCGCGGGTCTAATAGCAATGAATCCGCATTCAATGCGGGGCTAATTAACAAAACCACTGACCAGGAGAACTTCCTGGCGCAGCGTGAAGCGCCGAACGGCAAAAAGAAGAAAACAGGAAAGAAAACATTTTGTCAAAGAAAAAAAACCAATAAAACCCCTCCGCCATGATAGCACTCGGCTTAGCCGCTATGCCAATGGCCTACGCGGCCGGAGCGTAGTCATCTAAGAGTGCGCTCGTGAGCGAGCTCCCAGCGCACCCATAGAAGCCTCCACTCCCCGTCCGGCTGAAAGCCGTCCTAAGAGCCTTATGCTATCCTTGCGTCGGCGATAAACCTAAAAAAAATTTTTTTATTGCTTCGCCTGCGGCGATTGCTTCGCGCAGAGCGCGAGTGAAGGAGTCCCTCTCAAAAGGAGGGGCTTTTTTTTGTAGTAAACCAAAAACGCGGCTGGGTCTGGTCGGTGTTACGCTGCCCGCTACATCCTCCTATTCGAAGCCAAAAGTCAATTGGCTTCTCCATGCTACGCTTCACTTCAAAAAATATTTTCGCAGCGGACGGGCGGGCGAGCTTACACGGAGACATACACCATGCCTAAGCGAGACGT
>Ga0310691_10000139_pt1 | contig 143875 bp, 125 predicted proteins | sample 176DNAGHGlowgp2_FD_203887 | JGI IMG/M metagenome (GOLD analysis project Ga0310691, IMG submission 203887) | Sheep rumen microbial communities from Palmerston North, Manawatu-Wanganui, New Zealand - 1766 DNA GHGlow gp2 (v2) (version 2) | ecosystem: Host-associated > Mammals > Digestive system... | reverse complement strand
CTATATACAGTCGGTGATGATTGAGATGAGGTCCCACCTGTTCCCATGCCGAACACAGAAGTTAAGCTCATCTTCGCCAACGATACTTGGCTGGTAACGGCCCGGTAAAATAGGTTTCGCCGGCTTATATATGCACCATTAGCTCAGATGGTAGAGCAACTGACTCTTAATCAGTGGGTCCTGGGTTCGAGTCCCCGATGGTGCACCAATTTTGGCCCGTTGGTCAAGCGGTTAAGACTCCGGCCTCTCACGCCGGCGACGGGAGTTCGATTCTCCCACGGGTCACCAACCTATCTTCGCCTTGACCTTTGAGGCGGACGTAATGATCAAGCAAAGGTATTGCTTGGTCATTTTTTATAGGGGCCATTAGCTCAGTTGGTTAGAGCTACCGGCTCATAACCGGTCGGTCCTGGGTTCGAGTCCCCGATGGCCCACCAATTAAATAGGGGTATAGCTCAGATGGTAGAGCAGCGGTCTCCAAAACCGCGTGCCGAGGGTTCGATCCCTTCTGCCCCTGCCAAAAAAGCCCGTAGATGCGCGATCTACGGGCTTTTGATTTATGAACGCCCGTTCATATCTAACATTTTTCTAACACTTCGTATTTTTGGGAGTCCTGCGTATTTCGTCAAAAGATCTGCGCAGGACTTATTTTTTTATTAGTCTCCGCCCAATAAAGCCGATATCTGCCTTGCGGAACGCTCCTTGCTGGAGTAGTCAAGATGGGCGTAAGTGTTCGCTGTGACCTCAAAGGTCGAGTGGCCGAGCCATTCCTGGATCGCTTTCATGGGGATCCCGTTCTGTAAGAGCAGGCTGGCGCAGGTGTGGCGGAGATCGTGAAATCGGATATGCCGCAGTCCGTTCTGTCTTAACAGCTTGACGAATGATCTTGACAGGTAGTTCGGGCTTATGAGCCTTCCGAGCTCGTCGGTGCATACATAACCGTCAAAGCTGTGATCGTAGGCTTCGCCGAAGGATCTCATATTTTCGGCCTGATGCTCTTTATGGGTGAGCAGCACTCTATCTACCTCGGGGATAAGCGGAAGCATACGGTTGCTTGACTTGTTTTTCATTTTATCGAAGCCTTTTGGCTGATAGCGTCCGTCGATATTTGCCTCGACGACCTTATGTGAGACAGACAGAGTTTTTGTTCTGAAGTCGATGCTGCTCCACCTTACGCCGAGCGCCTCGCTTCTTCTCAGCCCGTAGTATGCCGAAAGCAGGACGGGTATGTAGATCGTGGAATTCTTTGCAGCGGCAAGCAGCGTTCTGACCTCGTCATCGCTGTAAAATGACGCGCGGTAGTTTTCTCTTTTCGGGCGGTCACAGTGAGTGCAGGGGTCGTCGTCGATGTACTCGTGCTTGATCGCATATCTGAGCGCCGCATGGATAATTCCGTGATAGCGCTGTACAGATGTCCCGCACAGACCCTCTTTGTCAAGGTAGTCATAGAACTCGTTGAGATCCTCGCCTGCAAGGTCGCCTACCGTTATATTTCTCTTCCCGAAAAATTCCGTAATGCGTCCGTTTATCATTTTCAGATAGCCGTCATAGGTGGAAGCCTGGAGCCTGTTCTTTGAGCCGATGACCCAATCGCGGAGATACTCCGTGATCGGCTGCGACTGTACTCTGTCCCTTTCGCTGATGAACAGTTCGGGGTGCTTTTTCTTGCTGACGGCACGCATCAGCCGTTCCTGACTGCGGTTATATTCGTCGAGCACCTCGTTCATCCGCGCCCGGGCGAGCTTCTTTCCGCATTTCCTGTCCAGACCGAGTGCGACCCATTTTATCGTGCGCTTTCCCGTGTAATCGTAAAGGTTGACGAGCACATAATACTTGCCGTTCTTGATCTGTAAATTGCCTGTGATATTACCGTGTTGACCTTCTTTCATATTTACCTCCGTTTCCGGTCATTTTTCCACTTCAGCACCACAAGGATACCACACTTCGCCGCGAAAAGCAAGATTCGGACTGAGAATTAAGGGAAAGGACACAAATAAAAGAGGGAACCGGATTGCTCCGATTCCCCCAAGTATGCATCCGAAAACGCATACCCCAATTACTGCTATATTGTTTACAACGTTCAGCAGAAATATCTTGCTTCACCGAAGAAACCTGTCCATTTTTCAATGATCTCGTCACTTCGGGCTTCGATGATCCTTACGATGTTTTTAAGAACAGTATCAGGTATCTTGGAAGCGTTATTCGCTATGAGGCATTTGCCGGCAGAGGTTATCCATACCTTAGTGCCGTTCGCTTTGGGCTTGCCCTCTGCAATATGAACGTGAACCGGCTCAAGCGGATCGTTTTCATTTGACCAGAAGTATATCCAGTATGCACCGACCTTAAAGACCTGAGGCATTATCAAAGCCCCCTTCTTTTGAAAACTCGATTATAAGGTGAGCGGTAGAACGGATAACATCCATATATTTATTAACTTCTGCATCGCTGAATCCGTAGATCTCTTCTACCGAGTAATCAGGCAGATAGCAGGTCATATGATGAAAGCAGTCCTTTTCATCAGGCTTTTCAACATAGACCTTGACTCTTTCGTCAGGCAAAAATTCCGAGTGGACGATCTCGGCTTCGTCATCAAGCGTCATAAAAGGGTACATCATAATTCTCACCTCGCCTTTCTTGTTTGATATATTATACCACAGTTTCGTTTGAAAATCAAGCGGTTTTTAGTTTTTGCATCTTATCCCGCCAGCAGTCTTGAAATGATCTTCGCCGAGCGTTCCTTGCTTTTGAAGTCGAGATGCGAATATACATCTGCCGTTGTTCGGTAATTTGAGTGCCCGAGCCATTCCTGTATGGCTTTCATAGGGACATCGTTTGCAAGCAGCAGGCTCGCGCAGGAGTGCCGCAGATCGTGGTATCGGATATGCCGCAGACCGTTCTCTTTCAGCAGCCTGCTGAACTGAGAGGAGAGTGTGCTCGGGCGTATCAGCTTTCCCATTTCATCCACACAGATATAATCATCAAAGCTGTGATCGTATGCCTCACGGCAGAGTCGGCGTTGCTCGTCCTGATGCTTTTTCAGCCTGAGCAGGGCAGTTTCGATCTCGGGAATAAGCGGCAGTACACGGTTGCTCGATTCATTTTTCATCCTGTCGTGTCCTACTGCCTGCCATTTATCTCCGACCTTCTGCTCCACGACCTTGTGTGCTATCTTGACTGTCTTGTTTCGGAAGTCGATATTGCTCCATTTCAGACCGAGAACTTCGCTCCGGCGGAGAGCATAGTGTGCGGTCAGCAGGATCGGAATATAGATCGGACTGTCGGCTGATGCCTTAAACAGCTCTATCAGCTCGTCGGCGCTGTAATGCGCAGCACGGTATTTTTCGGCTTTGGGACGGTCTGCGAAATCGCAGGGGTTGCTGTCAAGATACTGGTGCTTGACGAGAAACGCAAAGGCGCTGTGTATCAATCCGTGGTATCTCTGCCTGCTCGCACCTTTAAGACCGCACCGTGTGAGCCAGGAATAGAAGCCGTTGAGATCCTCTCCGGTCAGATCATAGACGGTTGTTCCGAGCGGCTCAAAGTATTCGCTGAGCCGACCGCTGCACATACCCTTATAGCCCTGTACGGTAGTCGCCTGAAGATCAGCCGAACGGTGTTCGATCCATTCAAGGATATATTCACAGACGGGGAGCGCAAGTATGCGCCGCTGTTCAAGCAGAAATTCTTCGGGGTGTTTCATTTTTGAGATCGCCCGCAGGAGCCTTTCCTGCCGTTTGTTATAGACTGCAAGCAGATCGTCAAGGAAAGCAGCGGCGGCCTTTTTGTTCCCTTTGACCGCCAGTCCCGTACTTATCCATTTCTGCCTGCGCCGTCCGTCCTCGCGGAGATTAAGGACGGCGTAGTATTTTCCGTGTTTAGTCTGGAGGCTTCCGGTTATCATTTTCATCCGCAGCACCTCCGTTAAGCATATATTCGATGATACCGAGCTTGGGGATCTTTATATTTCTCCCGACCTTGAAGCTCCGTACCGCACCGCTGTCCACGAGCTGATAGGCGGCGTGCCTGCCCACGGACAGCATTTTCATCAGATCAGGAATACCGACGACATCGGGATAGTCGGTAAACATCTTATCATATAATATTTCGGCTCTCGCCATTTGCTGTCACCTCTCATTGTTTTATTTGTTTTGGTTTGGATTATAATTGAGTTGCTCATATTAAAAACTTCCTTTCGTAAAAGATAAAGGGTACGGTGGTTTGCCGTACCCTTTGGTTGTATTTGAAAAGGATATCGGCTTTCACGATATCCTATAGCTGAGTCGGCGTTTTACCGACCCGTTTGTGAGTCCGATCGGATCGGACTCATAGGTGCTGAACGGTTTGGTCGGTACCGTTGGTGGGTCGGGTTTCACGACCTACCGAGAAAAAAGATGACGCCCTGATTCGGGGCATCATCTCTAAGGCCTGATGAACGTTTTGTTTACTGTTAAGGGGTGTCCGGTTTGGACACCCCTTGGTGTGGATTTTCACACCTCATTCTGACTGAACGATTCGTTCTGTCAGGGGTGTGAACGAATCGTTCATCCCTTTCAGAACGAACAAGAGGCCGCAGCCTCTCGCTCTATTTAATTGTAGTGCTTTAATCCGCCACCTCAATCTTCCAATCCCTGTACTCGCCGTCCTCATCGTAAGGATAGAACGCATCCTCATCAAAGGGCGGGAGATCCCGATCGTTGCCGTCGAACATTCGCTTGCAGACGTAAGGCCAGTTGTCGAGGAAGATTCCGGCCTGCGTATCAAGCGCGTACCACTCGCCGTTCACCTTGACCACGTTGAATGTGTGACCATACCAGCCGTAGTCTGTCATGAAGGCGTAAGCGCATTCGAGCCCGATTCCCTGACAGACATAGTAGGTTTCAAGTGCATGATAAACACAGGAGCCCCAGCCGTTCTTGATCATCCAATCATAGACCGCTACCGCCTTGCCGTAGTCGGTGCCGTCGTGCTTGAGTTTCTTGCCGACTTGGATATAATAGTAAGGCGTAGTGTCGGTTTCTTCGAGGTTCTCGATCATAGTCGCAAGGCAGGTGATGTCCGGCACCTCGACATAAGTGATCCCGTCTATGATCGCAGTGGTGGTTGCTTTCGATACGATCGGCGGTTTGGATACTGTGATCTTCGTGGTTGTTGTCACCGCAGGCTTGGCGGTAGTAGTGGTTGTTGTCCTCGGCATTGCTGTGGTTGATACTTTGGTTGTGGTGGTCGCTCTCGTTGTCGGACGCTCGGACTGCGTTGTAGATCTCGTTGTTGTGGTCACTTTGACAGGCTCCTGTCGCGCCGACACAGGCTCGGTTGTCGTTGCCCGAGTTGTTGTCCGGCTTGCGGTCTCCGTTGCCGACACGGTGGCTGTGGTGGTTGACACGGGCGCTGTTGTTGTGGTTGCCCGAGCCGTGGTAGTAGTCGTTGCTGTTGACTCTGTCGCGCTCGGCGTAGTGCTTCCCGCTCGGCTCTCTGTCTTGCTTTTGACCGACGAGGTTGTTTCTCTCTCCGTTATTATTTCGGAGGTCGAAGTGGTCGGCGTTGTCTCGACGGCAGGCTCTGTGATTGGCTCCGCTGTCTGCGCACAGCCGGACAGCAGAGCGGCGAGGATGAGTATTGCGATTGCGCTTTTCATTTTGGGACACCTCCTTATCAACCAACAATACCACACCCGCCGCCGAATAGCTATCACCAATGTCGACAGATTGTTCTGCCGGGATTTGTGCAGTTCGGAACTACCGTAGCGGTATATCCGAACTCATTCCTCATCATCGATCCCCTCCCTCGCATTTCTCATGATCAGATCGTCGAGCTTTATCTTGCCGCGGGTCCGACGCACATTGTTGACAGCCCGGCGTCGTATTTCATAGAGATCTTCGTCGTCAATATCGAGAGAATCAGCAAGCAGTTCTATCAGCATCTCTACCTCCACCGCGTATCGGAACAGACCTTTTGAGATCTTTACGATGCCGTCGTCGCTTGCTTTGGCGATGCACTCCGCAAGTTCAGGGACAAGAGTATCTCTTTTTGCTTTAAGATTTCTTGTCGCAAGGTACAGCTTCAGTGCCTGCTCTATCAGCTCCGAACGGCTGATGTCATTCTTAACGCAGTAGTCATCGCACTCGGAGATCAGCTCGCTGTCAAGGCTCACTCCTGTTTTTATCTTCATCCTATCACCTCACGATTTCTGAAACTCCCGCGCTGCGCGGAAGTTAATTATCCCGTTGGTCTTGCGGATATCGTTCACGCAAAGGTTGTAGAGCTTGCCGAGCTGCTCCTCAGTTACGTCGTGCATCGCGGCAAGGATGTGCGAGTGCATTGCAGACTCTACCGCAAGTTTGAAGATCGCACGGCTGATCCTCTGCTCCGAGCCGAGGACGATCCCGTCGATGATCGAGTGGACAGCAGTGCCGAGATAGTCGGTCGCCGCCATTGTGTTGCAGTCAAGATGTCCTGCGTAAAAGTTCACAGCCTTCTCGATGAACTGGCTGTCGTTCTGAACCGCAGCCGCATCAAGGTGCTTGCTTATCAGCTCTTTGGTCTCCGGATAGAGCCAGACCGTTTGTTTTTCTTTCTTCGACATAAAATTCCTCCTAACACTTGTTGTTCTTCGTTTAACTGCGTACATTCGGAGCATTTATGCATCAACAGTGCCGCAGCAGGAACACCTGCCCAATCAACGGCACCGTACAAAAATGCATAATCACCCCCGAAACGGCGGGCTTTGCCCGTCCGATGTGAACGCGGCGACATCGCCGCTTTAACCTGCAACCCTTTACCTCTACGCCAATAGGCGCGACCCAGGGGCTGCATTGTGCAGAACGCCGACAGCCGCTTAACTGCACATTTTTATCACCTCCGATCTGCCTCACAGACGTTCACAAATGCGCTGTGAGGCGTTTTGTTTTACAGCTCGGCTGTTTCCCCGACATCAATAAACTCGCGGCACACGCTGCCGTACAGGCGCTTCTCGATCGCTTTCTTATCCAGCGTGACCACATTCATCGTCCTGCCGCCGTTAAGACGCACCGAGCCGGTGTTCCTGCCGCTCATTTTTATCAAGATATTTTCGTCGGCAAGCAGTTTTATCAGCTGATTTTTCGTCAGAGTAAAATGTTCTCCCTGCTCGCCGCATTGTGATTTCACAGCTGAGTGAACAGCATCTGCAATAAAATAATAGCAGTCCTGATCTTCCATTCCGATATATCCTTTCGTGTTGTTGGTCGGTGCTTCTCCCTTCGCTGTTGTGAAACACTTTCCGCTGTCGAGAAGACTTTTCAGCTTCTCGCAGAACATATCCGCAGGATCATCACGGCTGACAAGTTCGGAATTGTACGTCGCAAGCTCCAATAATATTTCATCGAAGTCATCAATATATTTTGCGGACAGCTCCGGGGTTATCATATTTTTATCGAACAGAAATGTCAGAATAATACTGAACCCGATCTTAAATTGCGCAAGCGTTTCCGGCATTCTCGGATGAGCTTTTATCCTTCGCTTCATCAATTCCTCAGTGAAATATGAGCGCAGACTGATAAAAGATTCTTTCAGATCCCGGAGAAACTTTTCTTCATCTTTCAGAAAAGTCTCCGCTATCCATTTGAGATAGTGCTGCATAATGCAATTAAAAATTTCATCTTCAGCGAGCTCCTGATACTCGGAAAGAATGGAATTGTCAACATCATGTTCCTTTATCTCGATCATAAACAGACGCGCACTTCCCGACGCGACCATGTTCGGAGCGAACTCCATTGTCGTTAATAGATTCCCGCCGGGAGGTCTTGAGTCCTTGAGTTCTCCGAAGGAATTGAGACGGCCTCTGCCTGTTCTGTCACCGTAAGCACGGCAGACAGTATCAAGAGACGAACTCATTTCCGCAGCTTTGTACGATACCGCCGGATGAAAATCATCGACACAGGTCAGCACGTCTTTTAAAAGGTATGCAGTTTCAATGATGCTGTTGGCGGTATCATTGGAGCTGAGCGGCAGAGTGCTTGCAGTACAGGAGCCGAAGAACGAAAGCATAAGCGCTGCAACAGTTGATTTCCGCGAGCCTGTCTTTCCGACGAGAGCTGTAACGGTCTTCGACTCGCAGTGAGCGGCTCTCATAAAATGATTGAGCGGAGAGAGAAATACAAGCGCCAGCAGCGGATAGACAATTCTCGCCGGGGCGAATGGATTTTCAAGCAGCTGCGCAAGATATTTGATATCGCTTTCCGCACTCTGGTGGGTGAAACGATAGCAGGACAGCTTGCCGGGAAGTTCGACCTTGAGCTCAGAGCTTTCATTCGGCATCAGAAAAACATAGCGTCCGTCGATTTTTCTCCAGCCTGTCTGACGGTAGATAGTTTCGACTGAAACACTTTCTCTTTTCGTCATCATTATCGCGTGACACATTTTTGCGAGGACATTTTTCCTTGGCTCTGCCGCTCCGAGCGCACCCCATTTAATGATAGGCCACTTCATATTCTGCATTTCTTCCGCAGAAACAAGAACCTCCGGGAGCAGTATCCCGGAGGCGTGTTTTGCAGATATGAGGAACAGCTTTTTCTGTTCCGCGCCGTCATCGAAGGTGATCTCCTTCCGAAGCACGGGGACGTAATCACAGAGCTTGATATATCCCGTGCCTGCTTTGGTCATCACTTCCTCGCAGAGACAGCCCTCCTTGACGACATAAGGCTCCTCGTAAACAGTACGGTCGATCCCGTCATCGGGGATCAGGTTTTCAATGTTTTGCATTTGAGTTTCCTTCCTTTCGGTTTTAGATTTGTGTTTTTTCTTGAGACGTTTTTTCATTTTGAGATCTCCTTTACAATAGATTTTTTTAGTGGCAGGGGGTATATCCTTTCATTCGACAGACTGACAGATGATCACAGCGGAGCGCGCTTCTGCGAGGTCTGAGCGTATGGCGAAAGGTAAAGACACACCGTTCTGCACCATTCAGAACAACAAACACCGCTTGCCCCGGCGAGGTAGGGCGAGCGGTGTTCTCGTTCTTACATTTATATTATGGGAACTTTCCCGCTGTTTGAATAGAAACAGCGGACAAGGCAAAACTGTTTGTCCGGACAGAATTAAGCAGAGGAGGAAGAACCGGCTGCGGCATACTGAAAAACAAACATCGCTCGCCCCGGCGAGGTAGGGCGAGCGGTGTTCTCGTTCTTACATTTATATTATGGGAACTTTCCCGCTGTTTGAATAGAAACAGCGGACAGGGCAAAACTGTTTGTCCGGACAGAAACGCCGCACCTGACATTACAGCCGCACAGACGACAGACAAGCAAGAAACGAATTATCGGAGCTTTACAGATCTGTATGGCGGTTCGGCGGATTTTTAAGAGAGGGTCAGTAATAAATGATTTTTGAATCCCTGGAAATTCATTGCTTGGATGAGTACAATTATTTGTACGTGTTTTGACTTGTTTCGCCTATCTGTCCAAAAAATGATACACACTTTTGGAGCGAGATGTGATATAATAATGACGGACAAAAAACTATTAGGAGGACATTATGCAGGGATATATAGAAGTAATTGTTAAGGACGATAAGATCGAGGTCATGGGGCAGGAGTTTACTCTCGGAGAGCTGACAGTATCGCTGCTTAACGGCGACGACGCTGTATACAAAGAAATGGGCAAGCAGCTCGTCAATCTCGAGCGTCTTGCAGAAATAAGCAGGGAAAAGCATATTTTTTACCGCAAATTCATTAACACGGATGAGAGGCGCAAGTTTGAGTTGGCTTTGGACGAGCGTATCAAGTTCCCGACTTATGAGGAATGGGTCGAGATCCACCAATCTGTCTGCCGTATTCAGGAGCTTATGCAGGGCATTAAGGTTTTGGAGACAATCGTTCTTCCGGTAAAGCCTGATTTTGTAAAGCGCTTTGAAAACATTGAATACGGATCCGACGAGTATGACATGGCATGGGTGTGGTATCTCGAACTGCTGGATATTACAATGGGGTTTGTTGAGGACATATTTGCTTTGGTCAGGACGATTCGTAATTTCACGACCTGCATTATTCCAGGATTGAGGAAATATGATACTCATCACCTTGCCGCTGCATATCATATGCTGTTGTTCGATCCTCGCTGTGCCGGTCTTGTCGCAAGTATGGAGGATCCTGACAAAGTAACTTATACTATTGCTGATTATATGATCTTGCAATACATCCCGATGAAAGTAGAAGACCGTTTTATTATCGCAGAATATTACCGCGTTGACAATCTGCAGGCTGTTATAAAGATCGATCTGCTGCGCGGGCTGATGAAAGGCTATTTCCCGAGGCGCTGCGAGAACTGCGGGCGATATTTTCTTATGACCAGAGGCTACCGTACAAAATACTGTGACTCACCCTCGCCTGATGATCCCCGCCGTACCTGTCATCAGAGCGGATACAGTAAAACGAGGGTAAAGGAAAACAAAGCGGACGATCCCAAGCTGCAGAGCTTAAAGCGGTGCAGAGAGAGAATAAGGAAGGCGTGCAGCCGGGGAACGCTTACGGAAGCCGAAAAGGACAAGCTGATCAGGACTGCGGAGGAAATATATACCGCTGCCGTATCTACATCAAAATATACCTATGAACAGTTTGAGGAGATGCTGAAAAAAGAAAACCTTTACCCGCGCTGCGGTATAAAGGCAACATAACAAACATAACCAACGGACAAACACCATACGCTTAAAACGCCAAATTCCGCGCTTTAAAACAAGCGTATGGCGGTATGGCAGATTTCAGAGAGGGGGACAGACTATGACGAACGAAGAATTGACAGAGCGGTATTATGACGGCGACAGGCATGCGCTGCATGAGTTATACGAGCAGAACATAGGATATTTCAAGACGCTCGCCAAGTCTGTTTACTACCTCTACTGCGATTACATTCACGATGAAGGCCTGATGGATGATCTTGAACAGATCGCCGCACTTGAGTTCATTGAGCGGATGATAAAGCGGGAGTACAAGCCGGAACGCGGAAAGGTTCTGACCTATATAACGCCGTATATTGAGGAAAAGCTTTTGGATCACATAGCCGAATGCAGTTCCGTTATGCATTTGTCCACCAAGAGCTTCGGGCTGATAAACAAGTGCAAGAAGCTCAGTCGTGACGGGAAGACGACGGCCGAGATCTCGAAGGAACTCGGTATCGGCGTTGAGACAGTCCGCAAATGTCTGCACTGGTCCTACTGGTACAAAACGATCATCAAAGGTCATCCTGACGATGATTACGGGCTTGATTATATTGATGAATCGAAAATAGGAGTTAACGAGCAGAACCCGGATGACCAGATATATGTCAAATGGCGGAGCATATATCTTTATGAGCTGTTTGACAGCCTTTCGGCAAGGGAGCGAAAGATCGTCGGGCATTATTTCGGTGTTTTCGATTATGAACTAATGCCTGTTGAGGAGATCGGCGATCTGATGCTGATAACTCGGAATGCCGTATACAAGGTTGTTCAGACCGCGCTTGAAAAGCTTCGGGAAATGTATTACAGCAACAGTATGCTCAAAAGGTGGAGAGAAGCGCATTGGCTGGTGTGGGATGAGATCGGGGATTGAAAATTAACACTTAATATCATCCGGCAAAATCCTGTGAGGGGTGATATAAAGCAGGGAGGAACTTTTATTCATATTGCCTTGATCGTTGCTTACAGCTTCCAGCTTGCCGCTTTCTGCCTGTCTGTCACAAATGTGCGGTAGATGCCTTCCTGACTCATTAGCTCAGCGTGTTTGCCCTGCTGCACGATCTTTCCGCCGTCGATGACGATTATCTGATCGGCGTGTTCGACTGTTTTCAGTCGGTGCGCGATCATGATGATCGTTTTTTCTTTCGTAAGTTCCTCGATCGCCTTTGTCAGCTCGGCTTCGTTTTCGGGGTCAACATTCGCTGTCGCTTCATCGAGAATGATAATTGGTGAATCCTTCATTATCGCTCTTGCAATGGAGATACGCTGTTTTTCTCCGCCCGAAAGACTTGCGCCGCCCTCACCGATCACGGTATCGTAGCCCTCCGGCAGACTCATAATGAAGTCGTGGCAGCGTGCTTTTTTCGCCGCATCAATGACCTTTTCCATCGGCGCGTCCGGCTCACCGAAGCGGATGTTGTTGGCAATAGTATCCTCAAACAGATACACCCTCTGGAACACAAAGCTGAAATTTCGCATCAGGCTGTCAAAGCTGTAATCTTTCACGTCCTTACCGCCGAGCAGCACCTCGCCGCTTTTCACATCCCAGAAACGCGCCATAAGGCTTGTCAGCGTGGTCTTTCCGCCGCCGGACGGTCCGACGATAGCTGTTGTGGTGTGTTCTGGAATTTTCAGATCAACGCCGTCAATAATGGTTCTGTTTTCGTAAGCGAAAGAGATGTTTTTCAGCTCGATGTCGTGGCTTGAGGGGTTTATCTCTTCGCCGTCGATATCCATTTCGGGAATAGAAAGTATCTCATTCGCCTGATCGACACAGATCGAAACGCTTCTTATCAGAGCCGAAAATCCTGCCATAACATCGAGGCTCTCATAGATCATAAAGGAGCTTACCGTCATCATAATGCAGTAGAGCAGCGACATACTTCCGCTGATGTAGAAATACACGGATGCCGCGCACATCAGAACGCCGGTCATTTTCGTGACGATCTCCTGTAATGTGATGTAGGGTATAACGGCAAATTCAAGGTGCGTGTCGCCGTACTGCTTTGCTTTGATCGCCGCTTCCAGCTTCTTGGCGCGGCTGCTTACAAGATTGTAGTTCTTGACCTCTGCGATGCCTTGAATAAACTCGATGACAGCGGCAACAAGATCTCTGTTTGCTTTCTGCTGAGCAGGTGCGCCCTTGCGTGTCGCTTTCTGCATTGCGCCGTTGATGAAAGCATAGATCGCAACGCCTGCCGTCAGCAGCAGACCGATGCGCCAGTCGAATACAAAGACGAATGCGGTGATAACGAATGTGGTCAGTATGCCCTGTGTGGTGAGCATAACAACTCTTGTTGCCACATCCGAGAGCGCTTCCATTGTGTTGGTCGTTACGCTTGTGATATGTCCGAGGCTGTTGTCATTGAAATAGCCCATAGGCAGATAACGCAGATGTTCGGCGATCTCAATGCGCTTGTTGGAGCAGGAATGATACCCCGCTTCGGTTTGCAGCATAGTCGTTTTAAGATTGATGAGCAGCTGTCCCAGCACCGATGCGGCGAGTATCGCCACGGCGATCCAGATATTCTTGCCCGTCATATCTCCGTCGATAATTCCCATAACGATCACAGCGATAGCTGAGATACGCAGCGCCGCAAATATCGCCTTGACAGTGCCGAGCCCGATAGCAAGATACAGCTTTTTACGGTCTTCTGTATTGCAGAAATCAAAAAAGCGTTTGAGTGTGGTAAACATTATGCTCCCTCCTTTACTGCCATGTGCGTATCCCACATCTGACGGTAGAGCGCAGATTTTGCAAGCAGTTCTTCCTGTGTGCCGCTTGCTTCGATCTTGCCGTCTTTGATAACTATGATCTGATCGGCGGATGCGATCGTCGATAATCTGTGTGCGATAACAAGCAGAGTTTTTCCCTGCACCAGTCTTGCCACGGAGGACTGCACAAGAGCCTCGTTTTCGGGATCGGTGTATGCCGTTGCTTCATCGAGGATGATGACAGGCGCGTTTTTCAGCATTGCTCTTGCAATCGAGATGCGCTGCCTCTCGCCGCCGGAGAGATGCCCGCCCGCACCGCCGACGACAGTCTGATAGCCGTGTTCAAGCTGCATGATAAAGTCATAGCAGCCGCAGGCCTTTGCCGCATTCATCACATCTTCGTCGGATGCATTCGGATCGCCCATCCGGATATTGTCCATTATCGTTTCGTCAAAGAGGTAATTGTCCTGGGACACATAAGCGATGTTTTTGTTGTACTCCGTAAGAGGTATCTTTCGGATATCCACACCGCCTATTGTGATGCTGCCGCTGTCCACATCCCAGAAGGATGCTATCAGCTTTGCAATGGTCGATTTTCCCGAACCCGAGGGCCCGACAAGTGCATTGACCGTGCCCTGTTTAATATTCAGATCAATGCCGTGCAAAATCTCCTCATCGTTGTAGCCGAAATGCACATCGCGCAGAACGATATCCGTACCTTTGGGTTTTTCGGTCATTGTGTCGGGACGGATAAGCTCGTCACGCTCCAGTATCTCTGTTGCCTCACCGATGATCGTCCCCATTTTTGCTATGCCGTCCCAGTAGGAGGCAACGGTCATAAACGGCGATACCAAGCCGAGGGAAAGGATTATCAGCATCAGCAGGTCGGCGCCCGTGACCGAACCGTTCATATAGAACACCGCGCCGAAGGGCAGCAGTCCGAGGAGAAAATAGGGCATTATCAGCAGGGAGATATTCTGCCAGAGATTGCAGCGGCGCATCCAGTCGATGAAGCAGTCTGCGCCCTCCTTTGCGGCGATGACAAATTTTTCGTATGATGTTTTCGCCTTGCCGAATGCCTTGATGACCTCGATGCCGTTGATGTATTCGACGGCGGTATCGTTCAGGCGCTTGGTTTTGACAACGGTGTTCTCGTAGCTCTCCTTGCTGCCGATCATCATGATCAGAAAAAATCCCGCACCAACAGGAACGCATACAAGCGAGATAAGCGTCAGCTTCCAGTTTATCGTCATCATATACACGATAAGGGCGACAGGCACGAATGCCGAGGACAGCACCTCGGGTATGATGTGCGCCAGCGTTGTTTCTATGGAATCCACGCGTTCGCAGATGATGTTTTTGTATGTGCCGCTTGACTGTGAAAGCACCGAGCCGAGGGGCAGCTTTGAGAGCTTTTCGGTGAGCTGTCTGCGGATGTTTGCAAGCACCTCAAAGGTGGCAGCGTGGGAAAGCGTCGTCGAGACCGCGTGGCAGACACGGCACAGCAGCCAGAACACCGCCATTTTGATGATGCTCCCCGTCAGCAGCGACATATCCTTATCAAGTGTTCCCGCGTGCATTTCAAGCAGTTTTTTGACAATGTCAGCCATATACAGATAGGGCATCAGCCCGAAAACCACCTTGCACACCGCTAACAGAACGCTGAAAATGTAGTTAAGTTTCTTCTGCCCTGCGAATTCGATCACCCAGCTGACCGCAGAGCGTTTCTTCGTTTTTTCCATAAATGCTCCTCCTTGCGATGTTAGCGTAAGCTAACTATATATCAAAAAATATTCGGCATCAGATGCCGAGTATCTTTTTCCAGCCTGCCGAAAAGAAAGCGTCCAGCGTTTCCGCATAGTGCATCGCTTCTTCTCTGCTGAAATCGTGGAAGACTGCCTCGAACAATGCCGAGACATTCGCCGTCACCAGCATATGGAATTCCTGCTTTGACAGCTCGTTGACGGTCATATTGTACTGCTTCATACGCTCGAAATAATCAAGGGTGGAGCGTTCCTCCAGCAGCGCCATATCGTGAACGAAGCTCTCAAACCTCGTTCCCTGTGAGCGGCAGACAAGCAGCTTGAACACATCAAAATGATCGTAGATAAAGCTCATCAGCCACTTTGTTTCGCTTTCGCTCTCGTTCCAGAGCTGCTGCACATCGCCGCACTTCATGACCTCGTAGCCCTGCTCGCAGAACTCCCGATACTTTGACATAAGTTCGTTTATCGTCGGCTCTACAAGTGCCGCGAACATTTCCTCTTTGTTCGGAAAATGCCGATACAGCGCCCCGACAGTCAGCCCGACCTCGGATGCTATCCTGCGCATAGATGCATTCTCAAAGCCGTATTCCGTAAACTCTCTGACCGCCGCCGCTATGATCTTCCCGTGCGCTTCGGTTTTATCTCTCGGCATACGCTGACCTCCCCCAAAGATAAATAAACACTGTTTACATACACAGAATATCACATTATCGGTATCTTGTCAAGATGCGTGAACAATGTTCACTTAAAAGCACAAAAAATTTTGTATCGGCTTACGGGAATTGACATATATCACAAAAAAGCTGACCGCCGGGATAATAAACAACGTTTCGTGTTATCACCACCGAAACGTTGCCCAGCGGTCATTCATCTGCGGAAGGAGCAGCGCAAAGAGCTTTCCGCGGATGCTGTGTTTCTTCATTTCTTCATTAAAGCTGTGTTCCTCCACAAGCGTAAAGCCGTCTGTCAGATCGACGATCTCCTGTCCCGAATCCGTGCCGGACATAAAATGCGCTTTAGTGTTTTTTACTGTGTCGTGATGCTTTTCATTCTTCTGCATCATTTTGCAGTTTTGTTCTGCGATGAGAATACCGCCGCCCGGAAAATTGTTTTTCAGCACCTCCAGAAAAGTGCGGATCTGATCGAGAGTGAGGTACATAAACAAGCCCTCGGCAATAAACACAGGCTTTGATTTTCTGCCTGCGAGCGTTTTCTGCACCGGCTCACACCAGTCATTTCCCAGCGCATTTCCTGCGATCATAGTCACGCGCTCACGTTCGGAGAATGCCTTTCTCCTTGCTGCTATTGCATCGGGGAGATCAAGATCAAACCACGCTATTTTGCCGTTATCCATTCTTGAAAAGCGGTCGTCAAAGCCCGCACCGACATTGACGATCACGGTGTCCGGAGCTTTCTTGATAATGCCTTTCAGCTGACTATCAAGCATGATCGTCCTTGCAATTACACCCTCGTGGGACATGAATTTATCATACTGCTTGGTATTGATCTTCAGAGCCTTGATGATCTCTACCGCTTTTTGGTCTTTGATCCTCGGCTTTTTGCGCATCGTTTCATTTGCCTTGATCGCAAGCGGGATAAGTGCCGTTGTCTGAACGTCGCCTAATTTGAGTTCCATAGTTTATATCCTTTCTGTGCTTGAATAATATTTACCGATCAGCTTCATTATCTCATTAAATGCAGGCTTGCATCCGGGAATGAAATATTGCAGAGCATAGCAGTGATGCATCCCCTTGCCGACGTGGATAACGCACTTCGCGCCCGCTTTGCGGAAGCTCTCGGCATAGCTCGGTGCGAAGGCATAAAGCGCCTCGGCGCTGCCGTAATAGAAATGGGTAAGCGGCGCATTTCTGAAATCCCCGTGAGCTGTGGCAAGGTATTTTTCGGGGACATCTCTGCCGCAGCACATGATCTCACGGGCGGTGTACATATATTCCTCGGGTATCATAATATCCTGCTTGGCAAGCTGATGAAGTGCTTTCTTTTCCTCATCGGTGACCGGCACGCTTCCGGGAGATACGGGTATCATAAGCCCCGGCATCGGGATGCTCTCCCCGCCGTAGTTCAGCTCGTTTATGTAGGTGATAAGGTCGAGTATCAGCGCTGCACCCGAGGAAAATCCCAGCAGGACAATGCGCTCGGGTGAATAGTATTTCAACATCTTTGCGTAGCATTCAAATATCATCTGCACATTTTCAAGCATATCGTGTTTGTGGCACATCGGGTAATAGGGGAACCAAACATCAGCACCAACGGTCTCCGCGATCTTCCGCGAGAGCCCCACATCTGCCTTGTCCGAACCCAAAATCATCCCGCCGCCGAACACAAACAGAACGGCGTTTCTGCTCCGCATCTTTGCTGTGTCTGTCTCAAGGCAATGATACCTGCCCTGTATCAGATGATCAGTGTAATGAGCCTTGCTGTCCGTCGGCATCACGAAACGGCGCTTGCGGTTGACCTTTGCGGCCTTTGCAAGGACTTCCTCTCTCGTTCCCGTCATACTCTTTTTCAGATCTGCCTTACTCACTATCGCCTTTGTCAGCCTGTAAGCTCTGCTGTTCAGAGCATCGGGAGCCTTGACCACCTTGTCCTGTTCGCTGAATCTCATAACAAACATCTCCTTATCATTCTATGCCTTTCAGTACGCCGACCATATCTATCCGCTTGATGCGGCGCGAGAACATGAAGCCTACCAGTATCGAGACGCCCATAACGAATGCCGCCGAGATGAAGTAGGCGAGGGGGCTTACATAGCACGGCCAGTCGATGTTGTCGCCGTTTGAATCCATCATTGCCTGCAGAGCCATTCGTCCGAAGGGCATACCGAGGAATACTCCGATTATCGACAGCCACAGATTCTGCGTGGAGATCAGCCGTCTTATGGCAGCGCTCCTGAAGCCGATGACCTTGAGCGTTGCAAACTCCTTTTCACGCTCGTTGAAGGACAGGTTGCCCGAGTTGTAGAGTACCACAACTATCAGAAGCGCTGCGAAGAAGATCATAAAATACACGAGCAGATCCATGACCTCCATGCTCTTGTCAAAGGCTGCGCGGAGGTCTGCCATATTGTGAACAGCCGACACGCAGTTATAGCTCTTTGCCTTGGAGCAGTCGTTCTTGGAGACGAGCATCGTCGGCTTGAATTCAAAGCCATGTTTCTCGTAATCGCTGCGGAGCATTGAGATACCGATGACCGACGGGTGACGGGAGATGAAGCCGATCTTGTTTTTGTTCCACTCGTTTCCCGAGGACGATTTCCAGTAAACGGTGTCGCCCTTTTTGAGACCCAGCTTATCCGCCTGCTTCATCGTGAGGGCGACGGTGCCTTCTTCAAGGGGAGTAACATCAAGCTCTCTGTCGGAGACTCTGAACAATCCCTTGCCCTCGGTAACGGTCAGCTTGCAGCTCACTATCTCATCCGAGATCGGGTGATCGCTCGCCGCCACGGAGATCATATCTCCGCCGATAAGCTCGCCGTCTATCAGAGCTTCAAGCTCCTCGGCTTCGGAGAGCGTGCAGCTGTCCTTGAAGATCACCTGCTGTTCGTAGTTCTGAATGTCCTCAAAATACCATTTCTTAACGTAGTCAACTGTGTCGTAGGCACCCATACCGAGGGACATTATCAGCATACCGAGCATAGTTCCCGCGCAGCCCATTACCGCACGCAGCTTGGAGCGTGAGATATCCCTGAGATTGTATCTTGCATTGAAGCCAAGCTTGTTCCAGAAAGGAAGACGCTCGAAGATGCAGGGCTTGGCGGTCTTTGCCGCAGCAGGACGCAGAGCCTCCGAGGGGTGTATTTTCAGTATCTGACGGCAGCTTAAAAATGCCGCTCCCGCGCACACCGCAACTATCCCCGCCGAGAGGATAACGCTCTTGAAGTCGTACCCTGCTTTCCAATCGGGTACGGTGTAGAACTCGCTGAACATATTGACCATCATCCGACCGAAGGTGAAGATGCCGAGGACGATGCCTACCGCGCATCCAAGAGCTGAAAGCAGTACGCTGAAGCTGAGATAGTGAGTCATTATGCGGCGATTCTTCATTCCGAGGGCATTGAGCGTGCCTATCTGCGTGCGCTGCTGTGCTACCATTCGTTTCATCGTTGTGGTGATGACCAGCACCGCTATCGCCACGAACACTCCCGAGAAGATATAGGAAAAGCTGTCGTGCTGTGCAAGCTCATCGGTCAGACGGTTGTAGCCGTCAATGCTCTTTCTGTCGGCAAGATAGGCGTACTCGCCGTTCAGAGCTTTTGAGATATCGCTTTCAAGTTTCAGCGGGTCGCCCTCGCAGGTGAACACAAGCTCGTTGAACTGACGGAGTTCTTCGGGCAGTGTGTTTAAAGACATATACGCCATACCGATGTTGTGAAAATCCGTGTCTGCATCTGTCGAGGCACAGGCAAATTCATACTCGGGAGTGGTGATGAGACCCTTGATCTCCTTTTCGATATCCTGACCCATAACGTGAGCCGTGAAAAGGTCGCCCACATTCAGCTTCCACGCATCCGCAAACTTGAAAAACAGCCAGACACCTTCGGTGTCGGAGGGGTCGTAATCGGCTCCTTTTATTGTGTAGGGTCTGGTGACTTTCTGATCGTTCTGGAAATAGCAGTAAAGCTCTGCGGAGTTGTATTTCTCGTCTGCCTTGCCAAGTATCTCTATCCTCTGCTGAACGTCCCTGATACCTGATACCGAGGCGAGCTTTTCAGCTTTGCTGTCGTTCATATCGGCACCGTAGAGCCAGCCGTCCGAGAAGTTGGTCTTGCTGTCGAAAGCGTCACGCGCTTTTCTGCCGCCCAGAACATTTGCCTGGAATCCCGTATAGCACCACAGTGCCACTGCCGAGAGAATAAATATCGAAAAGAACTGCGCGAAGTTGTTTCTGAGGTCACGCAGCATTTTGCGTTTAAGCATACCGAACACCGCCTCCCGTTACCACTCGATCTCGTGTACAGACAGCGGCTTGTCGTTGGTCTTGATCGACTTGATCTTTCCGTTGCGCATATGTATCACCTTGTTGGCACACTTGGCGATGTCGGCATTGTGCGTAACGAGGATGACTGTCTGTCCGTCCTCTGTGGAGAGCTTTTGCAGCATATCGAGGACAATGAGACCCGTCTCGGAATCAAGGGCTCCTGTGGGCTCATCACCGAGGATGATCTTCGGCTTTTTGGCAAGAGCGCGAGCTATTGACACCCTCTGCTGCTGACCGCCCGACATCTGCGCGGGGAACTTGTTTTTCTGATCCGAGAGCCCAACCTTGTCAAGCATCTCTCCCGCGTCGAGAGCGTCCTTCTTTATATCCTTGACGAGAGCGACGTTCTCAAAAGCTGTCAGACCGGGGATCAGATTGTAAAACTGAAAGATGAAGCCTATCGTATCGGCGCGGTACTCGGAGAGCTTTTTGTCGTTCATGGCCGAGACCTCCTCGTCACCGACTATGACAGTTCCCTCGGTGGGCTTGTCCATTCCGCCGAGCATATTCAGCACCGTAGATTTTCCCGCACCCGAGCGCCCGAGTATCACCACGAACTCGCCCTCGTCTATCGTAAAGCTGACGTGATCCACCGCCGTCTGCAAGCCGTCACCCTTGCCGTAGGTCTTGACAACGTCCTTGAATTCTACTGCTGTCTTTCCCATTTTGTTCCCTCCGTTTATGTAGTTAGCTGTAACTAACCGAAATGCAATAATATAGGTTAGCACACACTAACCCTAAATCAGCATACCACTCAAACGTCTGAATGTCAAGAAGAAAAAAGCAGGTTTGGATATATGCACAATTACTGGGTATTTACCGAAAAATAATTGTTTTTTCTTTCCGTATCGTACCGGACTGCGAACGAACATTTCAAAAAAAGCTTGACAGGGTGGAAATTTTCTGATATAATAATATACGGTTAGCGTATGCTAACCGTGAATAGATCAAGCAGGCTCCTTTCGATTTAGTGCGAAATTTCGGAATACACGGGGCCTGTGAGTCAATAATGTGATATATGCCGGAAAGACAGATCATGTACGGCATACCACGTTAAATAAATGCCCTATCAGGCGGATTGGAGAACAGTTATGGATTATTTGGAGATCGAAAAAGTAGTGGGACGAGAGATCCTCGATTCGAGAGGAAACCCCACAGTTGAGGCAGAGGTAACGCTTGCCGACGGCACTGCTGCAAGAGGCACCGCTCCCAGCGGAGCATCAACGGGTGAATTTGAAGCTCTTGAGCTTCGCGACGGAGACAAGGGCAGATACCTCGGTAAGGGCGTTCAGAAAGCAGTCGAGAATATCAACACTGTCATTGCCGAAACTATCGTCGGAATGGACGCATCGGACATCTATGCCGTTGACGCGGCTATGATAAAGGCTGACGGCACAAAGGACAAGTCAAAGCTTGGCGCTAATGCTATACTTGCGGTATCTATCGCCTGCGCGAGAGCGGCAGCGACGTCCCTCGACATACCGCTTTACAGATTTCTGGGCGGCATACAGGGAACAAAGCTCCCCGTGCCGATGATGAACATTTTAAACGGCGGAGCTCACGCTGACAGCGCAGTTGACACGCAGGAGTTTATGATAATGCCCGTGGGTGCTCCGACCTTCAAGGAGGGTCTGCGCTGGTGCGCGGAGGTCTTCCACAACCTAAAGGCTCTGCTCAAGGCAATGGGCGATGTTACCGCAGTCGGTGACGAGGGCGGCTTTGCTCCGAACAGCTTAAAGAGCGACGAGGAAGCGATCGAGAAGATCCTCGAAGCTATCAAGGCGGCTGGCTTCGAGCCGGGCAAGGACTTCATGATCGCTATGGATGCGGCGTCCTCCGAGTGGAAGAGCGAAAAGGGCAAGGGCTTCTACAAGCAGCCCAAGAGCGGCAGAGAGTTCACCTCCGACGAGCTTATCGCTCACTGGGAGGCGCTTGTTGACAAGTACCCGATCATCTCCATAGAGGACGGCCTTGACGAAGAGGACTGGGACGGCTGGGTAAAGATGACCAAGCAGATCGGCGGCAAGGTACAGCTCGTGGGCGACGATCTTTTCGTTACCAACACCGAGAGACTTGCCAAGGGCATCAGCCTCGGCGCAGGTAATTCGATCCTTATCAAGCTCAATCAGATCGGCTCGGTTTCCGAGACCCTTGAAGCTATCAAAATGGCACACAAGGCGGGATATACCGCTATCTCGTCCCACCGTTCGGGCGAGACCGCAGACACGACTATCGCCGATCTTGCGGTAGCGCTCAACACCTGCCAGATCAAGACAGGCGCTCCCAGCCGCTCGGAGAGAGTTGCGAAGTACAACCAGCTCCTGCGCATCGAGGAGCAGCTCGGAGCATCTGCCTGCTATCCGCAGATGAACGCTTTCAACGTTAAGAAATAAAAAAACATCGGGCAGAAAAGAAGTCGGGAGACCGGCTTCTTTTTGTCCTGAAAGTCTTAGAGGAGGGTGCAGGATGAAGTCAGCTGTCAAGATACTTGAAAAGAAAAAAGAATACCGCATTGAGATAGAAAAGATCCTCGGCAAGGAGGACTGCGACAGGATCTGGAAAAGGACCGCGTCAAGGCTGAACGGGTATCTCAAAAAATACGAGAACCTGTCCGAGGGGGTGCGTGCCCACACCGAGGGGAGCATTTTCCCTGCCGCGGCATTTTATCTCACGGTCAAGGAATATCTCCCGCAGGAGGAAGCCTTTGCCGTAATGGAAAGAACTGCCGATGCAATATGCGGCAAGGCAAACAGGGCTCTTTCAAAGATGATGAGGATACCCGGTGCAAAGTCGGGATTTATAAAAATGTGGGGTCCGATGACGAGGAAAAAGTTCGGTCCCGAGTGCGGCTTCAAAAACAAATTCTACCCCAAGGAAAAGGGCGCTTTTCGTGTTGACATACTCGAATGTCCGTTCAAGAAATATCTCGCCGAGCTCGGCTGTCCCGAGCTTACCAAGGTGTTCTGCGACAACGACGAGAGAGTCTATGGCAGCCTTCCCGGTCTTGTGTTTGAACGCAAGGGCACTCTCGGCAAGGGTGCAGACAGGTGCGATTTCTACATAAGAAAAGCGTGAATTGATGACCTTACAGAAAAGCGGTGTTCCCAGAGTTTGAGAACACCGCTTATTTATATGTATCTGTAAGGATTGAAATGCTCTGCCGCTAAAGCTCCGCATTGTAGGGATGAACTGCATATTTGCGGTAATCAAGCGGAGTCCTGCCTGTTTTCTTTCGGAATGCCACCGAGAATTTTCCCGCAGTCTCATATCCCACTGCGGCGGCTATGTCCGCGACTTTCATTGCGGGTTCGTTTTTCAGCAGATAGGCCGCGCGGTCGAGGCGGTAGTCTTTCATGTATGTGAAGATCGGGTTGCCGTAGACGTTTCCAAAGCATTTTTTCAGAGCGGTAGGAGCGATGTCAAATCTGTGAGCAAGCTCCTCAATGGTGTATGTCTTTGTCAGATCTGATGTCATAAGCTCGTGTACGGCGTGGATCTTTTCCACCTGACCTTTGTAGAAATAAGGCTTCTCGGTCTTGTATTTGTCGATCTCCAGCGCATCGAGGAACAGCAGAAGCTCCAGTATTTTTATACGGTAGTAATCGCTCCGTATCTTTGACGGCACATTGTAAAGCTCCGAAAATATGTGAGCTATCTCGGGTGAGGATGAGAGCACATAGGGCTCTTTGCTGCGGCAGTATTTCTCGGATATATCCGACAGCCTGACATTGAAGCCGCTGATGTAGCCGTCAAGGGAATCCTGCGCTTTATCGAGATCAAAGGCAACAGTCAGACCGTAATAGTGATTAAGAGGGAATACTGCGGAGCCGATGTTGTGCCTGCCGTCGTCTATCCTTAGTTCTCCCGATGAGAGACAGCAGATATGATCCTCGGATATCCCTGTTTCTATCCTGCCCTCGCGGCAGTGGTCTATACAGAGAAAGTTGCCCTTTGCCGAAAGCTCCGAGCAGCAGCTTTCCATGTGGAAATTGTTGTGCATTATCATTATGCCGTCAAGCACCTGATACGCAGTCATTATGCCCTCGCCTGTGGCTGAGGTCAGGCGCATTATCTTGCAGTTTTCTCTCTCAAACACATCGGTGACGTTTGCGCCGAAGTCCATGTTTTTTATATCGGTCTCCATTATTTCTGCGCCCTCCCTTTGTACGAAATCAGCATAAGCTGCCCGCACTTATTATATACCATTGTTCAGCTTTTTTCAAGTCGCTATTCTCTGTTTTTCAAGACCTCTGCGGGAGTGATCCTGCCGAGCTTTCTTGTGAGCAGTCCGCTGCTGATAAAGTAAACTGTCAGCACAGCCGCATAGACTATCACATACAGATAGGGTGGAAAATCAAGCTTCATCGAGCAGGCGACGTTTGCCACAAAGCTTGGATAGATGCGATCCATAATGAGTTTTGCAAGAGGTATGCAAAGAACAGCTCCGACAGACACGATCATAAGGTTGCCGTTGAGATACAGCTTGCGAACCTCTTTCGGACGGTAGCCGAATATCTTGATAAGCGATATCCCGAAGGAGCTGCGGTCTATCATCACGCCCATCATCAGGTACATCACGACTGTGAAGATCACCGCGCCCGCAAACAGCATGGTGTAGATCATCGAAGCCATCTGCTCGGCAAATACACCTGCGCTTTTCTCAATGTCGGACTTGCTCGTTATGCTGTAGATCTTGCCGCTGTCGATATCAAGCTCTTTGTCGGAAAAGACGGCGTTGAAAGAGTCAGCGCTTTCGCCGAAAAGCTTACGCATAGAGTTTAAATCCATAAAGATCGTGAAGCCGGGAGAATACTGCGCCGTGCCGGTAACAGTGAAGCTGTAGTCGGTATCATTTGCCGCATCGGTGAAGGTCACCTTGTCGCTCGATTTATAGCCAAACCGCTCCGCGAGGGAATTGTTCATCACTGCTTTGTCCGTGCCTTTTTCGGGGCGGGCATCAAAAAATTTGCTGTCCTCATTGAGCCCGATGACAGTTACATCAAGAGTATTGCCCCGACACTCGGTGGTAAGCGTTTTGACGAGGGCGCTCTCGCCGCCTGCGGGTATCTCTGTCTCGGGATATTTGTAAAGATACATATATTCATAATGGGTATCTGCCGCATTGTCTGTTTTCAGAGCCGAGCACATAACAAAGCAGTCAATGCCGAGCATCACCACCAACAGCGATACGAACATACCGAGCAGGACAGTCACCGACGAGCGAAGCTCGCGCACCATCTGCCTTATGCGGAACACTGTGATAAAGCTCTTTGATTTGATGCTGAACTTGCGGTAATTCGATGCGCTCTGTTCGTTCTTGATAAGCGAAAGTGCTGTGCGCGAGAGCTTTTTGTTTATCACAAGAGCGTTCACCGCAGCCGAGATGACAGGCGGCAGCACAAGCCCGTAGATCAGCAGATAGGGAGCGAAATACACGTCATATTCGGGCAGCGAGAAATGCTCGTATGCTCCCTGCAGCTTTGAACCTATTCCGACAGGCGAGAAGCCGAGCCCCGTTCCGATCACACCGCCCGCGAATGCTACTACCGTCGGCAGGGTGATATAGTGCCGCAGGAGATCTTTCTTTTTCACTCCGAGGGAGTAGAGCGCACCGATAACAGGCGCCTCGTTTTCGATGCGGTGAATAACGAACACCGAGATGACATAGCCGAACAGCATCAGTATGACAACGCCTGCTGCAAGTCCTGTATTCCTGTGCATAACTCTGTTTCCTGCGGCAGCCTCGATGCGCTTGTTGTCGGCTCTCTTTACGAAAGATACAAGGCTGTCCTGCTTTGCCGATCTGATCTTTTCCTTGAGGTCATCGTCGGTCACATTACTGCCCAACTTGTAGGCATAGACATATTCCTCAGCGGGCAAGTTACCGCCTGCCCTCACTTTTTCATAGCATTCATCGGTCACGAAGATAAGCCCGAAAAACTTCGACTGCACCGCCGTGTCCGAGAGCTTGTCCTTTGGCTGCTCATAATCGGGCACACAGCCGATACCTGTCACGGTGAACTCTCTTCCGCTTGCTTTGACTGTGCTGCCCACCGATATACCGTTCTCATCGGCAAAGCGTTTTTCGATAACGCATTCTCCGTCCGCTTCCGCAAGTCTGCCCTCATCGAGTATCAGCCTGTCGATGTTCTTGCGGTTTTTGAACATTCGCAGCTTGGTGTCTTCATCGACTTTCAGATCGGTGGAAAACTCCGCCTGAATTTGTGTTCCGCCCTCGGAGATGTTTTGGATGTTCTCATCACTAAGCGGCAAACCGACCGTGAAAAAGCCGTCCTGTGTGTTGAAGACAGACCGCTTTTCTTCAGTACCCTGAATGACCGTTTCAGCCGCACCCACAATTCCGATGACAAGATATATTCCCATAGCGATGACGAGTATCAGCGCAAGATACCGTCCCCAGCCTGCCCTGAGATCGCGCGGCAGGCGCTTCCTCAAAACCTTGTTCATCAGAGATCCTCCAGCTCGGCAGCAGGGGCTCTCGTTTCGTTCTCGTAGTCCTTTTTGATCGTTCCGTCCTTGATTATGATGACCTTATGCACCATATTCTTGATCGAATTGTTGTGGGTGACGATCAGCATTGTGGTGCCGTATTTCTGATTGATCTTTTCAAGGAGGATCAGGATGTCACGTGAGGTCTTGGAATCGAGTGCGCCCGTGGGCTCGTCGCAGAGGAGGAGCTTCGGATTCTTGATGAGCGCTCTTGCAATAGCGCATCTCTGCTGCTGACCTCCCGAAAGCTGCGCCGGGAACTTGTTCTGATGCTCGGTAAGTCCGAGCGTTTCGAGCAGCTCGTCCATATCGAGGGGCGAATCTGTGAGATAGGCGCAGACCTGGATGTTCTCTCTTACTGTCAAGTTCGGGACGAGGTTATAGAACTGGAAAATGAAGCCGAGATAGTCACGGCGATAATCCGAAAGCTCCTGCGGCTTCAAGCCGAATATCTCCTTGCCGTCCACCTTGACGGAGCCCTGATCCATAGTGTCCAGTCCGCCGATGCAGTTGAGCAGCGTCGATTTTCCCGAACCGCTCGTGCCTTGAATTACGCACATCTGCCCTTTTTCGATGCTCGTTGTGACGCCCTTTAAGACCTGGATATAGCTCGTATCCTTGCCGTAGCTTTTCTTTACATCTCTGATCTCCAAATACATATCTTTTTCCCTTTCTACGCTGGTTAGAATAAGCTAACTCAATGTCAGCATTTATCGCTTTGACAGGGATATTATACACCATTGCCTTGATGTATTCAAGCGCCGAAAGGACAAAAATGTTCCGATCGGTCAGCAAATATTGATGACCGTTTGTTGTCATTGAAGCGATTATGAAAAAGCCCGGTATCGTCCGGGCTTTCTTGTATCTGTTTTTTTCAGTTTCTCCACCCTGTGCTGACGGCACGCTTTGTCACCATAGAATGATATATGCCGTTCTGATCCATAAGGCTCTTGTGATCGCCCGATTCGGCTATCCTTCCGTCCTTGATGACCATTATGTTATCCGCACCGATGATGGTGTTCAGCCTGTGAGCGATAACGAGCAGCGTCTTGCCTTTGCAAAGCTCAGATATCGCCTGCTGGATGTAGCTCTCGTTGTCGGCATCGACGCTTGCGGTGGCTTCATCGAGGATGACCATGGGCGAGTCTTTCAGTATGCACCTGGCGATTGAGATCCTCTGCGCCTGACCGCCCGAAAGTGATGCTCCGCCCTCACCGATGACGGTGTCAAAGCCGTCGGGGAGCTCTGAAATGAAGTCATAGCAGCGTGCTTTCTTTGCCGCCTCGATGACTTCCTCGCGGCTGGCATCAGGTCTGCCGAGGGCGATGTTGTTATACACTGTATCCTGGAACAGATACACCCTCTGGAACACCATGCTGATATTGTCCATAAGCGTGGAGAGCGGCAGTTTCCTGATGTCCGTTCCTTTGAGAAGTATCTCGCCGCTCTTAACGTCCCAGAAGCGGGCAAGCAGACTTGCAACAGTTGATTTGCCGCCGCCCGAGGGCCCGACGAGAGCAGTCATCGTACCCTTGTCAGCCTTGAACGAAACGTTGTTCAGAACGTCCTTCTGATCGTAGGCAAAGGTCACATTTTTGTATTCGATCTCGGGAGCATCCGAGTTTTTGAGTGCCTGCGTGCCGCTGTCGTCAAGCTCCTCCTCCGCGAACAGAGCCTCTATCCTGTCCATGCAGGCGCTCATGACAGTCAGCCTTGCCTCCTGGTCGTAGAAGGTCTTTATCGGCACGAACAGGTCAAAGAGAAACAGCAGCATACCGATGTAGAGATTCAGCGCCATTGCTCCGTTGAAGTAAAGCACCGTCGAAAGCGCAAGGATAAGCACAGTTCCCGCACCGTATATCATATTCACGCCCCGCGCCCAGGGGGCGTGATCTGCTTCAAATTCGAGATTTACCTTGCAGTTGTGTTCAAAGCTGTCTGTCAGTTCCTTTGATTTCTCGCCCAGGAGATTATAGGTCTTGATGATACCTATGCCCTCGGTGAAATCCAGCACGGCTTCGGTCTGTATCTCGGAAGCGGTCTGTCTTTGCTCTGAGTTTGAAAGATCGCTCTTTATCATACCTCGTCCGAGAAGTATCATACAGCAGGTCACAGCAAGAGAGGCAAGTCCGATACGCCAGTCAAAGAAGAACATAAACACTATCATTATGATCTGCGAGAAAAGATAGCTCATCATATCCGCAAGCACAGCCATGCAGTTTTCCTCGATGAAGACCATATCTGTTGAGAGCACAGAGCTTATCCGTCCGATGCTGCCTTCGGTGAAGAAGCCCATAGGCATACGTCGGAGATGCTCGCCGAGCTTCATTCGCATATCTGCGAAGATCATATATCCCGCCGCACTTTGAAGTCTGTCGGATATGTACTGGAACACCGCCTGGATCGCCACGCTCCCGACAAGTGCCAGAGCCGCAAAAATGCAGGCGCTTTTTTTGAGCTCACCGTCGATGAAAGCAGTCACGATCAGAAATGTCACGATCGCAGGCACCTTCATAAGCATCCCCTTGAAGAACGAAAGGAACATCGCTCCGTATATCCTGCCCTTGTATTTTCCAGAGATACCAAGTATGCGTCTTATCATTCCGGTCATGCTCTCACCTCATTTCCGATAGTCCAATTTGCCCTTGCTTCGCTGCTGTTCCAGAGCTTTCGGTATTCCTCACAGCTTTGCAGCAGCTTATCGTGTGTATCTGCGGCGATGATATCGCCGTTCTTCATAACACAGATCTTATCGGCATTGACAACAGTCTGCAAGCGGTGAGCGATAACAAGCACCGTCTTGCCCCTGATGATCTCAGCGATAGCGGCGTTCATCTTTTCCTCGTTCTCGGGGTCGATGAAAGCGGTGGCTTCGTCAAGCACGATTACGGGAGCATTTTTCAGTATCGCCCTTGCAAGCGAGATGCGCTGACGCTCTCCGCCCGAAAGCTGTTTTCCGCCGTCGCCTGCCATAGTGTCGATGCCCTTGGGCAGACGGGCAAGGAACTCGCTGCACTGTGCCTTTTCGGCGGCAGCCAAAACTTCCTCGCGCGAAGCATCGGGCTTTCCTATCAGGATGTTGTCATAGAGCGAGGTGTTGAACAAAAACTGCTCCTGCGAAACGTATGAGATCTGATCGTTCAGCGCTTCTATGCTCATATCCGTGATGTCCTGCCCGCCGAGAGTTATAGCCCCGTCGTTCAGATCGTAGTAATGCACCAGCAGTTTTGCAAGCGTGGATTTTCCGCTGCCCGATTCACCCACAAGTGCTGTCAGCGAGCCTTCTCCGAGTTCAAGCGATACTCCGTGCAGCACCTCCTGTTCCTTGTAGGCGAAGCGCACATCTTCAAATCTCACGATGTGAGAATCACCTGTGAATGTGTTTTCATTTGATCTTAACGGTGCATTGTCCATTGCCTTTTCGATCTCTGCGACCTTGTAATTCAGCTGCGGGAATTTTCCTGCAAAGTTCAGAGCTTTCAGCAACGGCATACCGATAGAAAGCGTCAGGCAGAACACCAGCACAAGATCGGCTATCGTGCAGACTTCGTTTATGACGAGCAGCGTTCCCACGGGGAGCATAACAAGTGCTACGCAGGGAATCAGAGCGCTGTAAAGAGCCATCCACGGCCAGCAGATCTTGTACCACGCAAGGGTGAAATCGCGGTAGCTCTTGATGTCGCTCTCGTAGCGCTTATAGCTCTCACCGTCGCGCCCGAAGACCTTGACTACCTCCATACCGTTGACATATTCGATGATAGTTGAGTTCATCTTAGCCGAAGCGGTGTAGTAGTCGTTCATCTTCTCCATGCCCGACTTGAACATCATACCCATTGCGAACATTCCGAGCGGCAGCGAAGCGAGCGAAAGCAGCGCCAGCCGCCAGTCTGCAAAGAACATACAGATGATCGCGACCAAAGCCATAGCGAGATTTGCGATACCCTCCGGGATAGCGTGCGCGAGCAGCAGCTCCACCTGGTCTATGTCATCGGTGAAGAGCTTTTTGATCTTTCCGTTACCCATATCCTGTATAGTGCCGAGTGGCTGACGCTCCAGCTTTTTCTGCAAAGATATGCGCAGATTTTTCAGCGTGTTGAATGCTGATATGTGCGAAAATTTAAGTCCCAGCACATATAAGTTAGCATAAACTAACTCACATACAAAAATAATAGCGATATGTATCGCCAGATAGCTTGCCGACAGCGTTTCGCCGTCTGTCAGCGGTTTGATGATGCGGTACACCATAAAGAACGGCACGGCTGATGCGATGAGTGCTGCAAACATCACTCCGAGCGCTCCGTAGGTGTACCTGACATAGCTGCCCATATAGGGCTTGACCTTACTGAACATTACTCATTTCCTTTCTTTAGCATGATGACATCGCTCCAGTTGAAGAAGCGACAGACAACCCGACAGTGCTCCTCGATCTCCTTGCTGCTCATACCGTGAACGAACGGCTCGCACACGCAAGTCCAGAAAGAGGATATCAGTACGTGGAATTCCTTGCGCGAGACCTCAGCTTCGGCAAGACCGCGTCTTCTTGCTTCGGCATAAAACTGCTCGTAGGCATAGCTCATCTTCGTTACATAATCGTGATTGAAATTCTCATAGCGCGTGCCAGCCGCCTTGCTTATGAGCAGGGAAAAGGTCTTTCGGTGAGAATACAGAAGCTCGAACAGAGGCATCATCGCTTTGTAGGTCATATTCCAGGAGGCTATTATCTCGTCATCGGTGAGCTGTGAAAGATCGGAGACCGACCGCATATTAACAAAGTCGAGGAGCTTATCCGCAATATCCTCCACAACGGCGCAGAACAAGTCCTCCTTGCCCTTATAGCGCTTGTATAAAGCCCCCGTGGTGATGTCCGCGTTCTCGCATATCGTTTTGAGCTCCGCCTTGAGGAAGCCGTGTCTCTCAAATTCCTTTTCCGCACTTGCAAGCAGTCGGGGGTCGATGCTTTTATCGGGAATCGCCATATTTTTGCCTCCTGATAATTAGATTATCAATAATTCGGTTATCAGTATAGCACAGCTCATCTGCTTTGTCAAGAGCAGCGGCAAAATAACTTTTGCCAAAAAAATTTTTTCTTTAGGCTTGACAATCAGAGCTTAGTCTGCTATAATATCTTTGCGACTATTTTGCAAATAATAGTCGCTAAAGAACCGAATGACAGTCGCAAGGAGGATAATATGTCACCAAAACTGTTTTCAGTGACCGAAAAGGAGCAGCTGAAAAAGAAGATGTTCCTGTCGGGTCCCGAGCTTCTGAAAGAATACGGTATGACGCATATGTCGGTGGAGAAGATAACTGCCGCTGCGGGCATCGGCAAAAGCACATTTTACAATTTCTTTATGTCAAAGGAGGACTACGTCATCCAGCTGATCGAATTTAACCGTATGCGCTTTTGGAAGGCAGTTCGGGATATGCTTGGGGATCGCGATAAGCTCACCGTCAGCGAGAGCAAGCAGGTACTGACTGCGATAATCAACAACCGCGACAGTGTTTATCAGTATCTCACGCCCGAGGATGAAAAGAAGCTCTCTGAGCTCATGCCCGACAAGGCTCAGGCGGATATCGACGAGGAAACAGAAACGCTCGGCAGGCTGTTCTCAATGTTTGAGAACGTGCGCGAGGATGCGGATATCGCAGTCATATCAAATCTTTTGAAAATACTCGCCCTGACCGCCGAAAACCGATCGATCCTTCACGAGACAGGCTATCAGCGCACGCAGGAAAAGCTGTTTGAACTGCTGTTCGGGTGCATATTCAAGGAGGGCGAAAATGGCTAAGGATAAAACGCAGAAGAAAAAAGAGGGCATCTCACGGCTTATGGAGCTTGCGGGAACGAAGAAAGGCGGGCTCACCGCCGCCTGCACGCTTTCGGTGCTCTCGAGCGTGTTCAGGATCATTCCGTATTTCACGATCTACTCGATACTGAAAAAGCTGATCTCCTGCTATTCATCGGACGAAGCTTTCACTTTCGAGAGCGTGAGCGTCCTTGTGCTGATAACCGCCGCGAGTGCCGTGCTGTACGGAGTGTGCGCCTACGCTTCGGCGATGCTCTCGCACGGAGCGGCATTCGATATCCTGTACGAACTGCGGATGAAGCTCATGGAAAAAATGGGCAGGATCTCAACCGGATATTACACGGCGAACACGCAGGGCAGCATCAAAAAGCTGCTGATCGAGGACGTCGAGCAGATAGAGGTGTTCATCGCTCACAGTATGTGCGAGGTCGCGGCAGCGATAGCCACGCCGCTGTTTACACTGATCTTGCTGTTCGTGACCGACTGGCGGCTGACGCTTGTTTCACTGCTGCCGATAATATGCTCGTTTGTGATCCTTGCGATGGCGCTCAAAAAGCCTGACGGTGCAAAGCATCAGAAAAATATGGCTGACTGCAAGGCAAAAATGGAAGGCACGGTAGTCGAGTACATCCACGGGATGAGCGTGATCAAGATATTCGGCGGGACAAAAAACGCTTTCAGACGTTTTGAAACGGATATGAACGCCTTTACAAAGTCGGTCCACGATACGGCATATTACAACGCTAACGGTATGGGGCTGTATTACGCTTTCTTCGGAGCACAAGTGCTGTTTCTGCTGCCTGCGGCGATAATAATGCTCAACAGTGCGCAGAGCTATACCGAAGTGCTTCCGAAAATACTTTTCTTCCTTGTAGTGTGCGCGGGACTGAAAGAGCCCCTTGAGAATATGATGAACGTCAGCATCGACAGCACGAAGATAAACGTCGGGCTCAGACGGATAGATGAGCTTCTTGCGGAACCCGAGACCGAGCTTATAGGCGAGGGAAGAAAACTCTCAAAATACGATATCAAATTTGACGGAGTGTCGTTTGCCTATCCTGGCAGCGGCATTAAAGCTTGCAACGGAGTTAGCTTCCGCTTACCGCAGGGCAGCTGTAATGCTCTTGTAGGTCCATCGGGCGGAGGAAAATCCACGATAGCACAGCTCCTCCTGCACTTCTATGAAGTTAACGACGGCTCGGTAAAGATAGGCGGTGTTGATATCAGAGAGGTCACACACTCTGAGCTTGTGAAGAATATCGCTTATGTTTTTCAGGACTCGTTTATCTTTAATGATACGATAGAGAACAACATCCGTATGGGGAATATGTCTGTATCTTTTGATGAGGTCAGGGCGGCGGCAGAAGCTGCGAATATCGCCGAAACCATAGAGGCTCTGCCGAAGGGCTACGGTACCGTAGTCTCAGACAGCGTTGGGCTTTCGGGCGGCGAGAAGCAGCGTATTGCCATAGCAAGGGCGATACTCAAAAACGCTCCGATAGTCGTGCTTGATGAAGCCACTGCCTATGCCGATGCCGAGAACGAAGCAAGGATTCAGGAAGCATTCTCGAAGCTGTCAAAGGGCAGGACAGTAATAATGATAGCGCACAGGCTGAAAACCATACAGAATGCCGACAGCATCCTTGTGATGGATTCGGGCAGGCTCGAAGCAGCAGGTAAGCACAGTGAGCTCATGCAGAGCTGTGAGCTGTACCGCAATATGGTAAATGCCAACGACCGACGCGACAGCTGGACTATGAGGGGGGATAACAATGACAAAGCGTGAGCGTTTCATAAGATGGCGCGACATCATAACCTACGGAGACAGCAGGAAATACTTACGGTTTATCGCGTGGCTGTTCTTTGACAGTTTTGTGGCATCCATACCCTCGAGCGTGCTGATGATAGCTGTCTATGGTCTGCTTGCGCCCGTTCTTGACGATGCAAAGGTCTACGAACAAAAACCGTTCTGGATACTCGTGGGGATACTTCTCGTGCAGACTGTTATCTATGCTTTTGTCCGCAGAAAAAGCTATCTTGACATCTGTGTGGGTCACGTTTCGATGCAGAAGGATGAGATGCTCCGCCTCGGTGACAAGCTGAAAACTCTGCCCATGGGCTTTTATGCCGACCACGACGCGGGCGAGCTTTCCACCCTGATGATGCGCAATTACGAGGAGATTGAGAACCTGTCCTCGAGCATTGCCGCCAACGGAGCTGTTATCGTGATAAGGCTTTTGATAGCGCTTATTGTGATGAGTATTTTCAACGTGAAGCTGACCCTTGCGATGTTTGCCGTGATACCCCTTGCCGTACCCTTTGCGGTCATAAGCTATAAGCGTGTCGTACATACAAGCTCGGAGCTTATCTCGATACAGCAGCAGACAGCTGCGAATGTCATCGAATACGCAGGCGGCATAACCACTCTGCAAGCCTACGACCGTGCGGGCAGCGCTTTCGATACTCTGAAACAGAGCTTTGCCAAGCTGCGTGACGATTCAAAGCGTCAGGAAAAAGCGGGCGGTGCAGTCTCGATGTACGGCAGGGCTATACTGTTTCTCGGCATAAGCATAGTTATGGGGTTCGGAGCATATCTGCTCTCGGTCGGTGAGATAAGCCCGTTTTTCTACATAATGTCATTGCTTGCTGCCTTACAGGTGTATGAGCCGATAATGCAGCTCTTCGTGTTCGTCATCAGTATGGCAAGGATCAACCAGTGCGTTGAAAAGCTCGCCAAGCTTAAAGAGGAAAAGGAGCTTGCTGTCACCGAGCCGGCTATGACCGCAGAACACAGCGACATCTCTTTCAGAAACGTTAACTTTGCATATAACGGCAGCGACGAGGTCATACGCGGGATCAGCTTCGATATACCGGAGAGAAAATTCGTGGCGCTGGTAGGCTCCTCGGGCTCCGGAAAGACAACGATCGCAAGACTTCTCGCACGCTTCTGGGATATACAGCAGGGCAGTATCAGCATCGGCGGTGTTCCCATAACCTCAATGACGCAGGAGCATCTTCTCTCGAAGATAAGTATGGTATTTCAGGATGTTTATCTGTTCAGAGATACCATAGCCGCGAACATCCGCATTGGCAAGCCCGATGCCACCGACGAGGAGATGATTGGTGCTGCAAAGGCAGCAGCCTGCCACGATTTCATAATGTCTCTGCCCGACGGGTATGATACGGTAGTCGGCGAGGGCGGCTCGACACTTTCGGGAGGAGAGAAGCAGCGTATCTCCATAGCAAGAGCGATACTCTCCGATGCGCCTATCGTCTTCCTCGACGAAGCCACCGCGAGCCTCGATCCTGAAAACGAGCTGCTGATACAGCACGCCATAGACGAGCTTGTAAAGAACAAGACAGTGCTTGTTATCGCGCACCGTTTGCAGTCGGTGATGAATGCGGACGATATCCTCGTTCTCGACGAGGGCAGGATCATCGAAGAAGGCACGCACTCGGAACTCCTGCAAAAGGGCGGAAGGTACGCATCGCTCTGGAACGAACAGCAGACAGCAGGAAATTGGAAGCTCGCGCAGTAAGGCTGTCAGATAAGACAAAAGATATGTTTCGTCCGTTTCTATATTTTTCGATCTGTGGTCAATGATTTTTTGTTCAGCATAACAATTATTGCTCCTTCGGCAAATATATGACAAAAATATCTTGACAACAGTCGGTATCCGTGTTATGATAATACGAGGTTAGCAATTGCTAACCTCCATGTTTATCTCTTGGTTAGCCAAAGCTAACTATAAATTAAAAGGAATGAGCTTATGCTGAAAAAACTGATAACATATCTTATCGCAGCGATGATGATGTTCTGTCTTGCCTCGTGCGGAAAGGACGGAAGCAGCGGTGCGGACAGCGTATCCGAGGCATCCTCTTCGGATATAAAAGGCGACTACTACCTCGATCTCTCCGAGCTCGGGATGAAGCTGACGGTCTATCTGCGCATCGGTGAGGACGGCAGCTTCAAATTCTCCAATACGACTTCGTTTGAGGTTTCAAAGAGCGAGGGAACGGTCGAGAAAAACGGCAGCGAATACCTGATGCTTTTTACCTCGGTCAACGGCGAGCCGAAGAATGCCTCAGACGGCCTGCAAAGCAAATTCATCAAGTCCGATGACGGAACGCTTAATTTTACGCCGAGTGAGAGGGTCTATTACGGAACTGTCGGTATAACTCCGACCTCGGACGAGCACCCCGATGCAAAGCTGACCGCGCAGCCGATCACGGCCGACTACAAGCCCGAGGAGGTCAAGTCGGTCTTCAGAACGGGCACATATTCGGCGGAGGGCGAGGACAGGACCTTGTATGTCAGCTTTTTTGAAGATGGGAGCTATCTGCTGACCTCATACGGGGACGGCGTGTATTTCTCCGAAGTCGGTAAATACGGCGTTTCGGGTATGCAGCTGGCGCTCACACCGCAGGGCGGAGACAGGGTCTCCTGCGAGATGATAAGCAGAGATGAAATGAAGCTGAACGTCCCGACTGAAAGCGGCGCAGAGAGGCAGGACATTGCTTTTACGTACACTGTGGACAGCGGCGCGGTAACGGAGCTCGTCTCCGAGGACGGCTCTGCTTCGGCGAAGCTGTATCCCGACGGAAGCATTGAAGTTACAGCAAACGGATTTACGGAAAAGGGCGTCATAGCACTGGACGGCGTGGCAGGGAGCTTCAAGTTTTATCCCGATCATCCCGATAACGGAAAACGCGGTGCGGAGCAGGTAGCAAACGTTCCTGCAGGAAAAATGACAGTCGGCGAGGACGGCAGGATCACGTTTTCGGAGCTTCGTGCAAGGACATCCGAGGAGCTCAGCCGCACTAAGATCACACTTATTCAGAAGCAGGAGGAAGAGTAAATGGACAGCGCAAAGAGATTTTTTGACTGGGCGTTCAACACAAGGGCTGAGAACGTCATCAAGCTTTACAAAGGCGAGCAGATGTCTATGGAGAAGATGTTTATTTCGTTCTGCTCGCACGAGCCCGCGTTCGTGTCTCACGGACCTGCGGGGCTGAACGCGAGCGTCAAGGGCGTTGGATTTCTGCCGAAGGACGAATACCTTGAAGAGGTGCTCGAGATCTATATCGAGCACATAAAGACCTTTGATCCCGAGGACAAAAGCTACTCGCAGAGAGGTCTCAAAATACTTATCGAGCAGATGTACGGCGAGGACGCAAGAAAGCGCATCGACTTCACAAAGCTCGGAAGCCTGGAGCTTGCCAAGAAGCAGAGCTGGGAGAACTATCAAGTCAACAAGGACGCGGCGCTGATCTTCCACCAGCCGCCGATGATCTCCTACAAGCTCAAGGGCACGATCGAGATCTACGACGAGGAAAGCACGGGGAAAAGGGAGCTTTATCAGCAGTTCATAAACGCTCAGCACGACGTTTATCATCGTCCGGGCGGGTTTGATCTTTGGATAAAGCAGCCCGCGTACATCTTCCGCATCGAGGAGATATACGACAACTCTGCATCGAGAAACGGCTTCGGTGCAAGGCTCGAATATCCGTACTCCGAAGAATGAAAACGAAGCTGACCGCACTCGTCACCGCGCTGGCGGTGTGCCTCTCGCTCTGCTCGTGCTCGACCTCTATCGCACAGCGCAGGGCGGATATGACCGAGACACTTTACGTCGGGGTCGTGGGGACGTCGTTCCCTACCTCGTTTATGCCGTGGCTCTCGCGTGAGGGCATCGCGCCGACTGTCGCAAGCATGGTCTATAACACGCTGTTTTCCTATGACGACGAAACAGGAGAGTTTGCTCCGCTGACCGCAAAACGCTGGTGCTATGTCGATCTTGACGGCGAGCCGCTGACCGTTGACGGCACCTTTGACGGTGCTATCGACTATGCCGCGGTTGACAGCTACTACTCTTCGCGTACAGAGGATTATATGGCGGTGCGCATCGAGCTGTTTGATGATGTTTATTGGTCGGACGGCGAAAAGTTGACGGTCGAGGATGTGTATTACTCGTTTGACATTGCCACCGATAACGCACTTTCAAATCACGCGGGTGCGCTTGCGTGGACATCCGATCTAAGGCACACCTCCGAGAAAGGGAAGCTCATCACGCAGGGAATGTTCACGGCAAAGCATCCCGATCTGAGCGGCACTTATCCAATAAACAAGGACGAAAAGGACACCGTGATGTACCTGCACGTAAACAAGGTCTTCGGTGCGGTGACGACGCTTTTCAGCACGATACTTATCCTGCCCGAGCACATCTGGAAGCCGCTCGTCAGCGAGGAACAGCAGCTCAACAACAAGTCGCCGTCGGGAGATTTTCTCTATCAGTACGAGCACCCCGTCGGGAGTGGTGCGTGGCTGCTCAACACCGAGGAGACCAACTCCAATACCATTGTCCTTGACCGCAATCCGAACTATCACCTGAAAGCCGAGGACGGCTCGCCGCTGTACAAGGCAGAGAAGCTGCGGATGATGCTTTACCTCGACATAAACACCGCGATATTCGCGCTTCGCAAAGGGTACATAGACATTCTCGATGCAGGGATAAGTCCGAACTATGTAAGGCTTATGGAGCAGGAAAATAATATGTTCATATCCCACACTGAGGGCGGCGCGATAAGCTGTCTCACGCTCAATGCCGAGCCTGCCGTACAGGACAAAAACGATATGCGTGAGCTGCTTCGTGACAAGCAGTTCAGAAAGGCGCTTGCACTTGCTGTTGACGGCGGAGAGCTTATCGACAAGATACTCGAAGGCTCGGGCGAGACGGCTTCGGCAGGACTTATCAGCAAAAGCAGCGAACTGCTGTATGAGGCGAGATCGGATATACTTTCATCGCCCATAGCCGAGCGCATTGATGAAGCCAACGCTATACTTGACGGGCTTTATCCCGACAGGGACAGCTCGGGCTACCGCACGCATAACGGCAGGCGCATCAGCTTTGAGATACTGACCGCCGCAGGTGCGCAGGACACCGTCTCCTACCTGCAAAGGCAGTTTGAACGCATAGGCATAGAGGTCAGCTTCAAGGCGGCAGGCTCGGCACCCGAGACCACATACCTCTACCGAGGCGACTTCGATATGACGATACAGTCGGTGATACTGAATATGGCGAATGCCGACATTATGTACCGTTCGCATTTCGTTACGACCGAGCGCTCGTCAAATTACGGCAAGCTCCGTGATCCGCAGCTCGAAGCACTCATCGAAGAGATGCGCACGACACTCGACCACGGCAAAAAGACCAAGCTCATAAAACAGCTGCAGATCTTCGTCGCGGAGGAATACTACAAGATACCGCTCTACACCGCGGACGTTATCTCAGCGGCACGGACAGACCGCTTCACGGGGTACAGAGAGGTGCAGGGAGCAACGGTATTCAACGGAGAGACACTAAAGAATCTGAAATTCATCGGGAAGAGATAGCTTTGAAAACAGCCTACGTTGTAAAAAGAATCATCAGCACGCTCGTTGTGTTCGTCATAGTCGTGACGCTCTGCTTCTTCATACCGAGGATAGGCGTTGACGACCCCTGTGCCAGATACTACCCCGCCCAGGGCAATATGAGCGACAGCGACTACGAGGTCATCAAGGAGATCACAAGAAAGCAGTACGGGCTCGACGGCTCGGCATGGTCGCAGTACGGCAGATACCTGAAGGGTCTGCTTCACGGAGACCTCGGAACGTCCTATCGGGCAGGCTCTCCGAAGGTGTGGGCGCTCATCACAGACCGCCTGCCGTGGACGCTCGTGCTTTCGGTGTCGAGCATGGTGCTGTGCCTGTTTTTTGGTATCATCATCGGAACCCGCTGTGCTATGAAGCGCGGCCGCTGGCAGGACAAGGCGCTGATGAATGCCTCGACGATAACCACAGCGATCCCTGCGTTTTTCATAGCGCTCCTGCTGACCTATATCCTCGGCTTTGAGCTTGAAATTATCCCTGCCTACACCGATCAGAACCTCGTTTCATCTTTCGAGTGGAGCCTTGCGGGGATAGGTGCGGTCGCATACAATGCGGCTCTGCCCGTGCTTTCAACGCTTATAGGCGGTGTCATCGGGAACGCACAGTCGATACGCAACAGCGTGATCTCGGTGACGGGCGAGAGCTTCATCGTGACCGCAAAGGCAAAGGGAGTCACCGAGCGCGGCATACTCTACAAGCACGTTCTGCGCAACGCTCTCCTGCCCGTAGTGACGGGGCTCGGTATGAGCCTTTCGGGACTGATCGGCGGCTCGGTGGTCATCGAGCAGATCTTCAACTGGCACGGTATGGGCACGCTCTATCTCGAAGCCAACAATCAGAACGACTATCCGCTTATGATGGGGATAATGATCTTTATTTCGGGCTTTGCACTTGTCGCCAATCTCGTGACGGACCTCTGCTACAGTCTGCTCGATCCGAGGGTCACGCTTGGAGAGGTGAGCCGATGAAAACACTTGCAGGTCTTATCAAAGGCGTCTGGAACGATAAACAGGGCAGGCTCGGGCTTATCATTGTGACACTGCTGGCACTTGTCGCGTTATTCGCTCCGCTCATCGCACCGTATGACCCCTACGATGTCAATCAGCGTGCGGACAAGGGTCTGTCGCCGAGCCTTTCACATCTGCTCGGCACCTCTCTTACCACGGGACAGGACATTTTCAGTATGCTTATCTACGGCACGCGGGTGTCTCTCACGGTTGGCGTGATAACGGGCATCGCTATCGCCCTGCTCGGCTCGGTGCTGGGCATCTGTGCAGGGTACATCGGCGGAGTGTGCGATATGCTGCTTATGCGGATAGTGGACGTTATGATCGTTATCCCAACTCTTCCGCTGACGATACTTATAACCAACGTCTTCGGCAAAAGCTACGTGGTGATAGTTACAGTGTTCGTGCTGTTCGGGTGGTCGGGTCTCGCAAGGACGGTGCGCTCTCAGGTACTGAAGCTCAAAAGCTGTGATTACGTCAAAGCCGCGGAGCTTTCTGGCGCTTCAAAGCGCTACATTATGTTCAGGCACATCCTTCCTGCGGTATCGAACCTGGTCGTTATGAGCACGGCACTCACCTGCGCAGGCGTTATGATCGCTGAGGCAGGACTGAGCTTTCTCGGCCTCGGAAATCCCACCGCCGTCAGCTGGGGCAAGATGCTTGCAGACGCGCAGAGCGGCGGCTCGATGCTCTTCGGGCAATGGTGGACTATACTTGCGCCGGGCATCGGGATATTCATATCTGTGTTCGCATTCATGCGGATAGGGCTTGCTATGGAAAGTGTCCTCAATCCTGCCATGAAGGGTAGGAGCGGCTTGGGCAGACTGATGCGTAAAATGCGTCGGGGTGAGCTTGACAAGGTGCTTGCCGAAATGGAGGAGCCCGAATGAGAAACGTACTTGAAATACAAGATCTCCGCGTGGCATTTGAAGCTCCGAGAGGGATAATAAGAGCCGTCGAGGGCGTGAGCCTTTCGGTCGCGGAGGGCGAATGTCTCGCGCTTGTCGGAGAGAGCGGCTGCGGAAAAAGCGTAACGAGCCTTGCATCACTGAGGCTGCTTGACACATCACAGGCGATAGTAAGAACGGATAAGCATCTGCTTTGCGGCGAGGAGATAAGCGGGCTTTCGGAGAAGCGTATGCAGGAGCTTCGCGGCTGCAAAGCGGCTATGATCTTTCAGGACGCGCTCTCGGCGCTCAACCCTGTAATGACCGTCGGCAGGCAGATAGATGAGATCTTCCTGCGGCACACAAAGCTCTCAAAAAAAGAGGCGCGTGAGCGTTCGATCTCTGCACTGACGGCTGTGGGCATCCCCGATGCGGCGGCGAGATACCGTTCCTATCCGCACGAGCTTTCGGGCGGTATGCGGCAGAGGGTGCTGATCGCTATGGCATTCGCCTGCGAGCCGGAGCTTATTATCGCCGATGAACCCACAACGGCTCTCGATGTGACGATACAGGCTCAGATACTCGAACTGCTCCGCCGTATGCGGGAGGAGCGCGGGACAGCGCTGCTGCTGATCTCACACGACCTTTCCGTAGTCGCCAGCATAGCCGACAGGATCGCCGTGATGTACAGCGGGAGGATAGTCGAGCAGGCGCCCGCAAGGGAGCTTCTGATCGCACCGAGACATCCTTACACAAGAGGACTGCTCTCGGCGGTGGTAAGGCTCGACGATAACGCCGAGCGCTTCACGCAGATACCGGGCACACTTCCAGATCCTGCGGACAAGCCAAAGGGCTGCTGCTTCGCACCGAGATGCGCCCACGCACTTGAGTACTGCAAAGAGAAAATGCCGAGGCTCATCGAGGTATCTCACGGCCATTTCGTGCGGTGCTGTCTGAATGGAGGTGAGGGGCTTGTCTGAAAAAGAAGTCCTGCTGCGCACCGAGGGGCTGACAGTAAGGTTCCCCGTCAAGCGCGAGAGACTGTTCGAGCGCAGAAGATACGTCCACGCCGTCACCGATGCAAGCATCGTGATATACAAGGGCGAGATCTTCGGACTCGTGGGCGAGAGCGGCTGCGGCAAATCCACATTTGCAAACGCCACGCTGGGTCTCATCGCACCGAGCAAAGGAGCGGTCAGCATCTGCGGAGAAAGGCTCGATATCAAAGATAAGCGTGCTCTGCACAGGCAGCGTATGCATATGCAGAAGATATTTCAGGACCCCGCAACGTCGCTGAGCCCACGCTTCACGGTAGAGCGTGCGATCGCTGAGCCTATGGTCATCCGCGGCGGCTTTACCGAGACCGAGCGCCGCAAAAAGGTGCGTGAGATGCTTTCACTGATCGGTCTGAGCGAAAACGATATGCCGCGCTATGTCACCGAGTTTTCGGGCGGACAGAAACAGCGTATCGTTATAGCCCGTGCACTGATCCTGCACCCCGAGTACATAGTCTGTGATGAGCCCGTCAGCGCTCTGGATGTATCCGTCCACGCACAGATACTCAATCTGCTGAAAGACCTGGGCGGACGCTTCGGGCTGACCTACCTGTTCATCTCACACAACTTGGCGGCGGTGCGCAGGCTATGCGACCGCATCGCGATAATGTATCTCGGACACATAGTAGAATACGGTGATACCGCAGAGGTATTCGCCCGCCCGATGCACCCCTACACAAAGGCGCTGATCTCGGCAGTGCTGACCGTTGATGCCGAGGATGCCTCCGAGCGGATGATATTGAAGGGCGATATCGCAAGCCCGATAGACCTCCCGCACGGCTGCGTGTTTGCACCGAGATGCCCGTTCGCGTGCGAGAACTGTCAGAGCCTTGCCTGCACTCTGACGGAAGTCGGAGAGGGACATTTTGCTGCCTGCCCTCGGGCATTGAAAGGAGAAATATCACTATGATGAAAAATATGATCGCAGCACTGATCTGCATCCTGCTTTCGGCGGCGATGTGTTCCTGCGGAGATGAGGAAAGCTCCTCTGCTGCCGATACGACGACCACTGCCGTTACAACAGCAGCACCCGAGAGTGTACCCGAAGCTGTGACGACCACTACGACGACCGTAACGACAACACAGACGGAGACATCTCCCACGCTGACAGAAGCAACGACGGAAAGCGTCACCGAAAGCATAACCCAAACGGAGAGCTCGACGACAACAACGACATCTGTAACAACGACAACGACTGCCTCTAAAAAGCCCACGCAGACCACGACGACTACAGTGACAACAACGACCTCTTCAAAGAAAACAGAGGCCCCCAAGCCTGCGTTCTCCGAGGGGACATACAAGGGCTCGTTCGGAAAATACATAGACGCTATGGGAGCAGATGTGAGGTACGATGTAACCGTAAAATTTGAAAACGGCAGCTATGATTACACCGTTGAGATAACTCTTTCGGGCGGTATGGATCACGACGCAGAGGAAAAATACTCGGGCACCTATACCGTGAACGGCACCTCACTGACCTTTACGGGTCAGCTGAAAAACGGCACTGTCAAAAAGGACGGCATCTCCCTCACGGGACTGCTTTCGAGCTTTGCCTCAGAGGACGAAACGCTGACAGTCAGAAAATGATATTATGCGGGCGACCGCTGATATAAAGATCACCCCTCTTACGAGGGCAGAAAAGGAGTAATGATATGACAAGATCACTTAGATCAAAAGCACTCGCTCTGCTGTCGTGCATGGCAATGCTGCTGATGCTGGCAGGATCGCTCGGCATCACAGCCAATGCTCTTGACGGCGCAGTATCGCAAAGGTACACAGCCGTCACAAAGAAAACGGCGGCAGGCAATCCCGTGACCTACACCTCGGAGCTTGCGCTTCGCAAGGACGGCACGTTCCGCTATTCGGTAACGACCTCGATACCCGCAGATCCCGATTCCCAGATGTTTGCGGACGGCTACGAGGGCACCGATACCTTTGACGGCACCTACACCCTTTCGGGAAGTACGGTGACATTCACCGATGAAAGCGGAATGCTTGAAACGGGCGCTCTTACCGACAGCGGCATCATCGTTCACGGCTACATTTCAAGCTTTGCCAAGATGACGGGAAAGACAGACTTTGCTCTTGCAAAGGCGGATGCTTTTACCGATGATCTCAAAGCAGGCAAGTATGAGCTGACCGCAGCCGACTACGATGCCTCCGCACAGATGAAGATGCCTATGCTTTTCACGATCGACACCGAGGCAAAAACTCTTAACACTCAGGATCCCCGCGAGGGCAAGGATCTCGCGAAAAAGGGCTTCGGTACATACACCTTCGACGAAACCACAGGCGTTTATACCGTGACCTACACCGCCGACACAACAGCAGGAGCAACAGCACAGTTCACCTATTCGGACGACGCAATCACATTCATCTCCGCTGCATATTTCGGCAGAGCTAAAATGGATATCCGCGACGAGGACGACAAGTTCATACCCTATACTGCACACAGATCGGCTCAGCAGGAAAAGCTTACCGACGATCTCAAATCGGGCAAGTATGAGCTGACCGCAGCCGACTACGATGCCTCCGCGCAGATGAAGATGCCTATGCTCTTCACTATCGACACCGAAGCAAAGACCCTTAACACTCAGGATCCCCGTGAGGGCAAGGATCTCGCAAGAAAGGGCTTCGGTACATACGCCTTCGATGAAACGACAGGCGTTTATACCGTGACCTACACCGCCGATACCGCATCGGGTGCAACAACTCAGTTCACCTATTCGGATGACGCGATCACATTCATCTCTGCTGCATATTTCGGCAGAGCTAAAATGGATATCCGCGACGAGAACGACAAGTTCATACCCTACACCGCGCACGCAGTTAAGGAGCAGGGCTCGGATGCCGCTTTCAAAGAAGGACGCTACGTCGGAGAATACAACAAGACCGCAATGAGCGGAGTCGGGATCAAATTTGAGATCGACGCAATTATTGCAGAAGGAAAATACAGCTACGATGTAAAGGTATCTCTCTCAAACGGCGAATATGACGACAGCGATCCGACCAAGGCGGGCACCTATATCGTTGAGGGCGGCAAGCTCGTTTTTGATGAAGACGGTCCTCTTGTGAGCGCTGAGATCACGGGTGAGGGCAAGCTGAAAATATACGGTACGCTGTCTTCGTTCTCGTTCTCTCCCGACTATGCCGAGCTTGTGTGGACAGAAGCAGCCGATCCCTCGGAGGCAGACGAAAACAACAAGGCTAAGGTCTATAAAATGACCGACGGCACTCAGCGTGAGTATAAGACAGGCTCCAAGGAGGATATCCTCTTCACCTGTGAGGGCGCTTTTGCAAACTTTACAGGTATCAGATTTGACGGCGTTATAACAGACAAGAAAAACTATACCGCAGCAGAAGGCTCCACCAAGGCAACGGTGAGCGGTGAGTTCCTTGAAACTCTTGCAGACGGTATGCACAGCGTTTCACTGGTCTATACCGACGGCGAGAGCGAGACTGTCAAGCTGCGCAAGGCAAGCCCCGACGGCACATACAAGGATGAGCTCATAAGCGGAGACTATGAACTCAAGCTTGAAGATTTCGATGAAAGAGCAGGCGTTCACCGTCATCCCTGCATCATAACGGTTGACAGAGAAAAGGGTACGTTCATCATCCACGACAGAGACGATGCAGAAACGAACAAGGGCTCGGGAACAGTCAGCTTTGACAGCGCAACAGGTGAATACACCTTCAACTACACCGCAGGCGGTCCCGAAACACAGGCTGATCCGACATCGACCTTCCGCTATGATAACGGCCTTGCGTTCACATCGGCTCTGAAGATCGGCAGGAGCGGAATGAATGTCACCGATGATGACGGCAGATTCATCCCCTATACCGCCAGACCCGTTACCTCGGCTCCGTCAGGAGATAACAGCAATTCTCCCCAGACAGGAGCAGGGAACACGGCTGTACTTCTCGTGATTGCAGTTGCTGCAGCGCTTCTCGTTGTGACAAGGAAGAATAATTCCGAGCGAGACTGATAAATAAGCTCATTATCTTCTCTCCATACTTTAAAGCGATGTCCTTCTTATTACAGAGGACGTCGCTTTTTTGTGCCCTTAAAGAGGGCAGCATCAAACTGTCAGGTGCCTGTGTGTACCGATCGTTCTGATAAACAGATCATCAAAAATACTTCGCAGTTGATCCGAAAAATTATACAAACATATAAAATCCTTTCAAGGGTATAGACAAGACTCATCTCTTGTGATATAATAGTTAGCGTATGCAAACCGCGTTTCGCTTTATGTGGGACGCGGAATATTACGGAGTGGGGTTAGTTATTGCTAACCTATACTTTCGGAGGAGGAAGGATATGAAGACCGAAAGCAGTACCAAGGTGATGAAACGCATCGCTGACTATGCAGGAGGACACAGACATCTCATCACCGCAGGAAGGATCATCGCGGCGCTCAGCGCATTTGCAGCTATGGTGCCTTTTTACGATCTGTGGCGCATAATCCGAATAGCCGTAAAGGGCGAGGAGCTCGGCGAGATAAAATGGATAGCCCTGCAGGCTGTGGGCATCACGGTGGGGGCGCTGCTTTTGTATATCGCAGCGCTGTTCTGCACGCATATCGCGGCGTTTAGAGTTCAGGCGAATATGCGCAGCCGCCTTATGCGCAGGATAATCACCCTGCCCCTCGGCGTGTTCGATGAGGACGGCACAGGAAAGATCAGGCGCATCGTCAACGAATCCACCGCCGCCACCGAGACCTATATCGCACACAATCTCCCCGATAAGGCAGTCGCTGCCGCAACACCTGTCGGACTGATAGTCCTGCTTGCGGTGTTCGACTGGAGGATAGGTCTAATCTGCGTGATACCTGCGATCATCGGCTTCTGCTTTATGATGAGCATGATGGGCAAGGATATGCAGGAGAAAATGGCTGAGTATCAGAACGCGCTCGACACCATGAGCAGCGAGGCCACCGAGTACGTCCGTGGAATACCTGTGGTAAAGGTCTTCGGGCAGTCGGTGTATTCCTTCAAGCGTTTCAAGAGCGCTATCGACGGCTTTGGCAGGTGGGCGACGCAGTACACGCTGATGATCCGTATGCCGATGACAGCCTTTATGACCTGCATCAATGCGGTGTTCGCGTTTCTTGTACTGGCGGCATTTATCTTTACTCGCGGCGGAGTGACCTCGGATATGATACTCAACGTGATGTACTATATCATAGTTACCCCTCTGCTGACAGTCACCCTCACCAAGATAGCCTATTCGGGCGAGCAGGAAATGGTGGTCATAGATGCGCTGAAACGAATGGATGCGATACTTGATATCGACCAGCTGAAAGCTCCCGAAAAGACCGAGCATCCCAAGGACAATTCCGTTGAGCTCAGAAACGTCAGCTACCGCTACAAGGATGCTGCCGAGGATGCAGTTCACGGTCTGAACATAAAGATCGGCAGCGGAGAGCATATCGCCCTTGTGGGACCCTCGGGCGGTGGTAAGACCACAACCGCCGAGCTTATCGCCCGCTTCTTCGATGTTACCGAGGGCAGCATACTTATCGGCGGTGCGGATATCAGAAATATACCGCAGAACGAGCTTATGGAGCAGGTCTCCTTTGTTTTTCAGGACAGCAAACTGCTGAAAGCCTCGGTGCTTGAAAACGTAAGGCTTGCCCGCCCCGAAGCCTCGGAGCAGGAAGTCCTGAAAGCACTTGAGACCGCACAGTGCGGCGATATAATCGAAAAGCTCCCTGATGGCATTCATACCGTCATCGGCACAAAGGGTACATACCTTTCGGGCGGCGAACAGCAGCGTATCGCCATAGCGCGTGCGGTGCTGAAAAATGCGCCGATCATAATTCTCGACGAAGCCACAGCCTTTGCCGACCCTGACAACGAGACCAAGGTGCAGGCGGCATTCGGTGAGCTGGCCAAGGGAAAGACGGTCATCATGATCGCTCACAGGCTCTCTACCGTCGTAAACACCGACTGCATCTATGTGCTGAAAAACGGCACGGTCTGCGAGAGCGGCACTCACGGTGAGCTTATGAAACTGAACGGTCAGTATAAGACTATGTTTGAGGAATACAACCGCTCGGTCACCTGGAAGGTAGGTGCGAAAAATGAAAATGATTGAGACCTTGCAGCACAAATTCGCACTCTCCCGCAAGGGTGCTGTCGATATGGTAAAGGCTTGTATCAGCGTCACCCTGACAAACATCACGCTGATGATGCCCGCAGGAATACTCTATATGCTCATAAGCGACCTGCTTGACGATAACCTGACCGCGAGCCGCATACCCTTTTATGTTATAGCTTCGGTAATAGTCCTTGCGCTTATCGTGCTGACCAACTTCATACAGTACAACACCACCTTTCTTTCCACCTATAAGGAGAGCGGAGTACGCAGGACGGCGCTTGCGGAAAAGCTGCGCCGTCTGCCGCTTTCGTTCTTCGGGAAGAAGGATCTCTCCGACCTGACCACCACCGTAATGACCGACTGCGCCGCGATCGAGACCGCTTCGAGCCACTGGATCCCGGAGCTGATCGGAGCGCTGATCTCCACTGGGCTCGTGGGAGTGAGCCTGTTCATCTTCTTCGACTGGCGCATTGTGCTGGCGAGCTTCTGGGTCATCCCCGTGGCGTTCCTGACAGTGTGGGGCTCGGCAAAATATCAGAAGAGAGCGGTCAAGAAAAACTACGGCGTGAAGATTGAGCTTGCCGACGGCATACAGGAGTGCCTTGAATCCATCCGCGACCTGCGTGCGTGCAGCGCTCACGAAAGCTATATGCAGGGGCTTGATGTCAAGATCAAAAACGTCGAAAAGGAAGCACTCTTCACCGAACTCAAACTTGCGCTCTGCGTGAATTCCGCGGCGATAATCCTGAAGCTCGGCATCGCCACCACAGCGCTTGTGGGCGGCATCCTTCTTGCCGATGCGGAGATAACTTTGCTGACCTTCTTTATGTTCCTGATGCTCGTTTCCCGCCTTTACGACCCGATGCAGATAACCTTGCAGAACTTCGCAGCTATCATCGCAACAACTGTTCAGTGCGAGCGTCTTGACGAGGTGCTTTCTCACGAGATACAGACAGGCACCGAGCAGATGACCAACAAGGGCTACGACATAACCTTCGATCACGTTTCGTTTTCCTACAACGACGACACGGCTGTGCTTAAAGACGTTTCTTTCACCGCAAAGCAGGGCGAGGTCACGGCGCTGATCGGTCCCTCAGGCGGAGGCAAGACCACGGTCTCCCGCCTTGCCGCAAGGTTCTGGGATGTATCGGGCGGAAAGATAACCCTGGGCGGCATGGACATCTCAAAGGTCGATCCCGAGACGCTTTTCTCGGCTTACTCGATAGTCTTTCAGGATGTTACCCTGTTCAATCAGAGCGTTATGGATAACATCCGCATCGGTAAAAAAGATGCCACGGATGAAGAGGTAATGGAGGCTGCAAGGCTCGCCAACTGCGACGAATTTGTTTCCCGTCTGCCGGAGGGCTATAACAGTCTTATCGGCGAGAACGGCAGCGAGCTTTCAGGCGGCGAAAGACAGCGCATCTCGATAGCGAGAGCCTTCCTGAAGGACGCGCCTATCATTCTGCTTGACGAAGCCTCCGCAAGCCTTGACGTCGAAAACGAGACCGCGATCCAGACAGCCCTCTCCAGACTTATCAAGGACAAGACGGTGCTTGTCATCGCACACAGGATGCGCACCGTTTCGGGTGCCGACAAGATAGTCGTTCTCTCTGACGGAGTAGTCAAGGAGTCTGGCACACCCGAAGAGCTTTCGGCACGCGGAGGCATCTTCGCACAGATGGTGAAAACGCAGACCGAGGGTCAGAGCTGGACGATAGGATAAAACGGCCGCACCAAAAAAGGTATGCACTTTCTCGCTTTGGAAAGACATACCTTTTTCGTGCTGATACAGGGGGAGTTTGATGATCAAAAAACGGCTTATCAAGGAAATGGGCGACAGCAAAAAATACATCTTCGGCAACGTTGCGGCACAGTGGGTGAGCCTTGCTTCAAATATGGTGATGATCTTTTCCGCTGCGAACCTGCTTGATAAAATGATAAGAAAAAATGCAGGATCGGGCGAATATGCCTTTGCTGTCATCGCAGCTGTCAGCGCACTTGCAGTACGCTTTGTCTGTTCGCGCATACAGGAGCGGTGCAGCTATCTGTCATCAAAGTCGGTCAAGAAAAAACTGCGCGAGCTTATCTTCCGCAAGCTGCTTAGGCTCGGCACAAGCTACCGTGAGAGCGTGCCGACCTCAGAGATAGTTCAGCTCTCTGTCGAGGGCGTTGACCAGCTCGAGACCTACTACGGACAGTTCCTGCCGCAGTTCTTCTATTCGTTCCTTGCACCGCTGACGCTGTTCGCGGCGCTGTCATTCATCAGTCTTAAAGCGGCAGCTGTTCTTCTGATCTGCGTGCCTCTCATACCCGCAGCGATTATCGCAGTCCAGAAGATAGCAAAGCGTCTGCTCAAAAACTATTGGGTGCAGTATGCAAATCTCGGCGATTCTTTTCTTGAAAATTTACAGGGACTCACCACACTGAAAATATATCAGGCGGACGAGCATACCTCAAAGAAAATGGCTGACGAGAGCGAACACTTCCGACGTATAACCATGAAGGTGCTGACGATGCAGCTCAACTCCGTCACCATAATGGACTTGATAGCATACGGCGGTGCAGCGCTGGGAGCGGTGCTTGCGGCAAGCGAATTCAACAGCGGGAATGTCGGGTTTATGGGATGCTTTGCGATGATAATGCTCTCGGCGGATTTCTTTATCCCGATGCGTCGGCTCGGCAGCTTTTTCCACGTAGCCATGAACGGCATGGTTGCAAGCGACAGGCTTTTCAAGATACTCGACCTCCCCGAGCCGAAGCAGGAGCAGGGGATAATAAGTCCAAATAATTGTACTGCAAATATACGTGGTCTCAGATACAGCTACGGCGAAAGGGAAGTCCTTCACGGTATAGATATGGATATCAGACAGCACGGCCTGACAGCTATAGTCGGCGAGTCGGGCTGCGGCAAATCGACCGTCGCGGGGATACTTATGGGACGCAGAAAGGGGTATTCGGGAAGCATAAAGATAGGCGGCACCGAGCTTTCGGAAATAAGTGAATCGAGCCTTATGCAGAGCATCACCTACATCTCCCACAACAGCTATCTTTTCAAGGGTACTGTCCGTGAGGATCTCCTTATCGGCGATCCGAATGCCTCCGATGACGATATGTGGGCGGCTCTCGACAAATGCAGGCTCTCCGATTTTTTGCACAGCGAACAGGGACTCGATACTCGTCTTTCGGAGAACGGTGTCGGGCTCTCGGGCGGTCAGCGCCAGAGGCTTGCTCTTGCAAGGGCGCTTCTTCACGACACCCCGATCTACATTTTTGATGAAGCCACAAGCTCCGTCGATGCCGACAGCGAAAGCGATATTATTGATATGATATACGATCTTGCGAAAACCAAAACAGTCATAATGATATCCCACCGCCTTGCAAATTCAAAGGATGCAGAAAAGATATTCACGCTCGAAAAAGGCACTCTTGCCGCGTGCGGAACTCACGAAGAGCTGCTCTCTGACGGCGGTGTGTATGCGAAATTGTGGAAGACCCAGCAGGCTCTTGAAAACGTCGGAAGGAGGGATCGGGAATGAAAAAGCGCAGTCCGTTCGGCATCATGATAAGGATGCTCGGGCTTGTGAAGCACCTCGCTGGCTTTATGACCCTTGCGGTGATACTCGGCGTCTGCGGATTTCTCTGCGCTCAGTTCATCACGATAATGGGCGGCTATGCCATGCTCGATGTGCTGGGCTTTGACACTCCGTTCTCGCTGAAAAGCATATTTGTCACGGTCATTCTCTTGGCGGTGTTCAGAGCAGCCTTCCGCTGCACGGAGCAGTACCTCAATCACTACATCGCGTTCAACGTACTCGCTATGATAAGAGGAAAAGTCTTTTCGGCACTCCGCAGACTCTGCCCCGCAAAGCTGGAGGGGCGCGACAAGGGCGACCTCATCTCGGTCATAACCTCTGACATCGAGCTGCTCGAGGTCTTCTATGCCCACACCGTCAGCCCCGTACTGATAGCCGCGCTGATGACAGTCATAATGACCGTATTTATAAGTGCCCAAAATATTGTACTCGGAATGATCGCGCTCTGCGGATACATCACCGTCGGTGTCATCGTCCCGATAGTGATTTTCAGACTCAGCGGCAGCACCGCGGATGAATACAGAGCGCAGTCGGGACAGCTTTCGGCTTTCGTTCTGGAGAACCTCAGAGGACTTGACGAAACTATACAGTACGGCGCAGGTGAAAAACGTATAAATGACCTCAGAAGCCGTGCCGACAGTCTCGCCGCAAAGCAGGAAAAAATGTCCGCAAATACAGGTCTCAACGCGGCTATCACCAACAGCGTGATCCTCGTTTTCGATATCATAATGCTCTTTGTATCCATCGGGCTTTACAATTCGGGCAGCATTGATCTCCCGCAAATGCTGATCTCGGTGATCGCTATGATGTCGAGCTTCGGACCCTGCGTGGCGCTTGCAAATCTCGGAAGCGTCCTGCAAAATACGATCGCTTCGGGGAACCGTGTGCTCGATATCCTCGACGAGACCCCCGTTACAGATGAGATAACCTACGGCAAAGATGTTGACTTCTCGGGTGCGCAAGTACAAAACGTCACCTTTGCCTACAACGAAGAAACTATCCTCGATGATCTCTCCCTCGGTATTGAGCGCGGAAAGATCACAGGAATAGTGGGCAGATCGGGCAGCGGAAAATCAACGCTTCTGAAGTTGCTCATGCGCTTCTGGAAAACCGACAGAGGCGAGATAAACATCTCCGATGTGAACATCAACGGGATCAACACAAAAAGCCTGCGGGATAACGAGAGCTTCGTTACGCAGGACACACAGCTTTTCCACGAAACGATCGGGTATAATGTCAGGATCGCAAAGCTCGGCGCATCTCACGAGGAAGTAGTCGAAGCCTGCAAAAAAGCGGCTATCCACGATTTCATAATGAGCTTGCCGCAGGGCTATGACACTCAGGTCTGCGAGCTCGGTGAAACACTTTCGGGCGGTGAAAGGCAGCGTATCGGTCTGGCGCGTGCATTCCTGCACGATGCTCCGCTTATGCTACTCGACGAGCCGACCAGCAACCTCGACAGCCTGAACGAAGCCGTGATATTGAAGTCCCTGCTTGACAAGGATGATGACAAGACCGTAGTGCTTGTAAGTCACCGCCCCTCGACAATGCGCATCTGTGATGTGACCTACAGCGTGGAGAACGGACGAATGAGTTAAGAAATGGAGTAATAATGAAAATAAAAAAAATAGTATTTATCGTGCTTGGCTGTATCTGCCTTGCGCTCGGAACAGTAGGAGTTATCCTTCCGATCCTGCCGACTGTACCGTTTTATATGGCGACGGTTTTCTTCTTTGCCAACAGTTCTGAAAGACTGCACAAATGGTTCACAGGCACGGGACTGTATAAAAAGCACCTTCAAAGCTTCGTCGAAAAACGCGGGATGCTTATGAGGACAAAGCTCAGCATAGTCTGCACCGTCACGCTGCTGATGGGCTTCGGCTTTTTTATGATGGCAAGGAAAGGCGTATGGGTCCCCTGCATCATCCTTGCGGTCGTGTGGGTCTGCCATATCCTCTACTTCTTTTTCAGGGTCAAGACGGTAAAGGCGCAGGGGTAACGAGCCATGGGATGAACAGGCAATAAAAGATCGTATGACTTTATGACAGTATATTTATAAACGAAGGAGTAAGATAATTATGGGACTTATGAAAAAGTTTTTCAGTCAGACAAGAAAACCCGAGGGTACTCTCGGGAAAATGATGCTCAAAGGTATGAACTCAGGTCATGCAAAGCTTGCAGACTGGGGATTTGAGCATCTTCCGAAGCTGTCTCCGAAGCAGGCCGCCGATCTTGGCTGCGGTGCAGGCAGAAACGCGGGAGAGCTGCTGAAAAAATATCCGCAGGCAAAAGTTACCGCAATGGATTACTCCGCCCTTTCTGTTCAGAAGGCAAAGGAGTACAATCAGGCAATGATCGACGCAGGCAGGTGCAGAGTGATCAAGGGAGATGTTTCAAATCTGCCTCTTGAAGCGGACAGCTTTGAGCTTGTTACAGCCTTTGAAACGATCTACTTCTGGCCGGGGCTCGAAAAATGCTTTTCGCAGGTCGCAGGTATCCTGAAAGACGGCGGATACTTTATGATCTGCAACGAATCAGACGGTACCGACAAGACAAGCAAGAAATTTGAATCCATTATCGACGGTATGCGCTGCTATACGCCTGCCGAGATAACAGCAGCTTTGAAAGCAGCAGGGTTCAAAAGTGTGAGATCCGATCATCATCCCTCAAAGCCGTGGATCACTGTGATAGCGAGGAAATAGTATTGATTATTGCTCTGACAGAGTACAGAAAAAAGATTATTTTATAAAACAGCCATGCTCTTTTTTAGCTAAAGAACCGTCCGTTATATCATCACTGCCAGCCCCAAAAACATTGCGGCATTTGCTATGTTGCCCTTTGCAGGGATCTTAGTCGGCGCAAGTATGATAAAAAATGGCAGTGCGTTGAATATGCAAGCCCACCTCGGCAGGTCGGTCTTTCCCAAAACAACAAGTATAAAAAACGTCACTGCAAAGACGAGCAGACCCACATAAGCAAGAGCTGCGGCGGCTGTGCGTTTGAAGAAGCACAGCACAGTCTCAAGCGCCTCGTCTGTTCTGCCGAGCTTTACAAAAAACCATTCCACAGCACCGCAAAGCACATGATGCGCCGCTATCGGTACGATAAAAAACAGAGCAGAAATATACATTACAGTCCCCGAAACATTTGAGCACTGTTCCGCCCACCTGCTCAGTCCGATGAATCCGAACCCCGCCATAAACAGCGCAAGCACGCCTATAAGCATGGAAAGCTCAATCTGTTTAAGCGGCATTTTTGCAAACAGCTTCCGCATCCTTTTGGGATCGGATGTGTCTTTTTTGAAATCAAATCTGCCGTCGGGAGTATAGGCCAGCATACAGTCTGTCACTCCGCAGATGATATGCCCGATGCAGGCAATAATAAGCGCAAGTCTCATATTTTCTCACCCTTTATCCAAGCGATTATTTCTTTCTCCGACCTTTGGAAATACTCCATATTATCACGGCGGTACCTGCCGAAGCTGCGGTACATCAGCCCGATAAGCGGTATCATTCGGTATAGCTTTTTCTCACGACTGCGGTTCGGCATAAGCCCGTTCAGATGGCTGCCGTGAGGGTATATGATCGTTTTGACCTGCCTCGAAAAGCCCTTTGCTTTAAGCCTTGACGCAAGCCTTTTTACCGAATGCTCCGCGTACCAGCATTCATCCATAGCGCCTGCGATCAGCAGGATATCCGCATCGCATTTTTCTATTGTCAGCTCTGCATTTCTGACTGCCTCCCTGCCGCAGTATGCCTTGTAATACGCCGCCCACATCCCCATGACCTTGTAGGGTACGGCAGGGTGACGGTAATATTTCACAGCTCCGATCTTTGAAAGATCCGCTGTGACATAGGGCAGCTCTTTGCCATGCCAAGTCACCACGCTGTGACCTGTCATGGTCTTTTTGTCAGCGGTCGTCCCTTCAAACGGTACGTGCGTCGGAGATACCATTATAAGCTTTTCAAATCCGCCTATCTTCTCGGCGCAAAGCTCGGCAAATATCGAGCCCATTGACTGTCCGTAAACACTGATTTGACGTATGTTTTTGATATCACGAAGATAATTCACAGCAGGCACGAACATATCCAGCGCTATCCTGTCAGGAGAATCAGGCAACCCCTCAGCCCCGAAGAGCGACACTGCAAGTCCCGTGATACCGTAGTCTGCAAAGCACTCCGCGAATTTTATCCCTGGCAGGATGCTTTGCTCGCCGCCCATGATTATGATAACAGCTCTGTCACTCCCGCAGTCGGGCTCTGCTAAATGTCCAACAAACCCATCCAATCTCATTGTAAAGTTTTCGTATCTCATATTATCTCTCCTCACTTTTATTTTGTGTGTTCTTTATCTGTATTTGCAACGCAGGTAAGAATTTGCTAACCAAATATCATTATAGCAGATATCTTTCCGAATTTCAAGCCTTGGTGGATATAGGAAACATCTGCATCCCCGACAATACAACGGATTTAAAGCAGTATCTTGAAGCTATACTGAAAGCGTTTGAAGAGTTCCATGCAAGATACCGTGATATCCACGAGGAGCTTGAAGGCTTGCAGCATACGGACGAAGATGTGCGAAAGCTGTACATCAAAATAACAGAGGAAAAGATGAAAGACGTTACAACAAAATTGTCCGTATTCCTGCACGATGACACCAATATCCGTGAAAAGGCGTATGCGGCAATAGGCATTATGGAACAGCACTGTCATATGATGATGAATAACACGCTTTACGGGCTGAATGCGGATATTATGCGGGATATAGCTGTGAACGCAGTGGACAGGATATTGAACGCAGAGCAGTTATAACTAAAAGCACCCGCTTCGGGTATACCCAAGCATATAGTATTCACTTTACAAAATGAAAGCAGCCCGTGCTTTTGAGCGCAGACTGCTTTCGCTTTTTTATGAATCGGCTTTGCGTGCCATTGATATGATTGCGATCATACATAAAACTCGGAGGTCTATCTGTACTTCCTCCACCACCGCTCCGTCTCCGGCCTGTCATCTATGCAGACCGTCGCGCAGAGGCGGGGAGTTATGATGTCAAGACCTTGCTTGTCGGCTTCGCGTGCGAAGCGCTCGGGCGGGTCGTCCCAGGCGTGGTTGGAGAGGACGAATGCACTCCAGTGTATCGGCATAGCAAGGGCAGCGCCCACGCGCCTGGCGGCCTGCACCGATTCCTCGGGGTAGAGATGGCTGTAATGCCAGTTGTGGTTGTACTGTCCGCACTCCATAAGCGCAAAGTCGAAGCCGCCGAAGCGCTTGCCTATCTCGTCGAAGTGAGAGCCGATGCTGCCGTCACCGCTGTCAAAGACGGTGTGGCTGTCATCACGCAGGACAAACGAACACCACTGCACCGTATTCTGATCGAAGAGCCCGCGCCCTGAGAAGTGCCGGGAGGGCGTGCAGGTGATCATGGCGCCGTTCACGGTGACGCTCTCCCACCATTTGAGAACGGTGATCTTTTCACCGGGGACGCCCCACCTGCGGAGGTGACGTTCAACGCCCGATGATACGATAAACCGCTTGGCTTTTTGTGCGAGTGCCTTGACGGTGTGCTTGTCCAGATGATCGTAGTGATCGTGGGTGAGCAGTACGGCATCTATGTGCGGGAGATCACCGATCCCCACCGACGGGCGCGAAAAGCGTTTGAGCATCTTCGCCGGGACAGGCGAGGAATACTCCGAAAACATCGGGTCTATCAGAATGTTAGTTCCGTTCATCTGTATCAGCACCGAGGAATGTCCGAACCAGGTCACATAGAGCTTTCTGCTGTCGGGGGCTGAAAAATTGGGCTTGCAGATGGGCAGACTGTCCCTTGGGCGGGAGCCGTTTTTGGAGATTCTGATGTTCTCCGGCAGACCGTCCTCCTGCCATTCTTCGGGATAGGAGAATTTCCGTCTGCGCCGGAGCATTTTGTATATCATGCCCGCCGACAATGCGAGGATGGATGCGGCGACGAGCTTTTTCATATCTCAAACTCTACTTCCCCGTCAGCGAGGCGGTAAAGCGCACCGATAACGCGCAGACCGTGTTCTTCCTCACGGTGTATCTCAAAGCTCTGCTCGATGAGATCGACGCTGTGACGCACGTTAAGACAGCAGGCTTTGTAGTCATCCTGCTCGTCGCCTATCGCGGTCTTTATCTCATCGGTGATGAATTTGATGTAGCCTTTGGGATCGTGGTTTATTGCCGCGTCAACGGCTCCGCAGTGATCGTGTCCGAGGACGGCGACCAGCCTTATCCCCAGATGCTCTGCGGCGTATTCGATTGAACCGAGCTGATGATCGTCGATGACGTTCCCCGCCACGCGGATTACGAACAGGTCTCCGATGCCCGCACTGAAAATGCTTTCGGGTATCACCCTCGAATCTGAGCAGGTTACTATCACCGCGTATGGCTGCTGCCCCTGCTCGCAGGTGCGGGCTCTTATCTCCGGGGAGATGTCGCCGCAGCCGGTTTTCGCGGCAAGGTATTTCTCGTTTCCATCCTTCAGCCTTTGCAGCGCTTCGCCGGCGCTGACCTTGTATTCAAGCGTCATATTATTCCTCCCTTTGCGAATTGAGCATAGTATTACAAATCAGAATTTACTCAAGCCACTCTTCAACAGCAAACGGGTGTTTGTCACTGCGACAAAATTTCACTGTGAATAAACATGGAAAAAATTCCACCGTTCTGAAAGAAAGTGCAAATCCGTTTGTTACAGGCTCTGGATCGTGACCGTAAGTGTATTTGCCGAAATATATACAGCACACTTTAAACCCTTTATCCAAAGCGTCGGGATACCATTTATCTTTTTTCAGAGAAAAATGTTCCAACCAGCCGAGCGCCTTTCGGATACACTTATCAAGATCGTTTACAACATCGGCAATGTATTCCAGTTTTTCTGTTGAAACTGAATTGTCAGGCGCTTCCACAATGAACATTTCCGTTTCAAGACAGTCAATATGTGCACAGCCCTCATAGAATTCAAAGTCCTTATAGTCTTTCTTTTCAATTAAAGATACGATTTCTTTTAAAGAGAACGCTTTTCTCATGTCAATTACTCCTATAAATTCCGGTTTATCTTAACCGTTTCTATCTGCATTGAATCTCTGCCTCTGTCATCCGCCGAAAGCTCTGCTCAAAATTCCTGTCGTCCTCGGATGTGCGCTGACCTTGTATTCAAGCGTCATATTATTCCTCCTTTTGCTGAACCGGGTATAATTATTTCTCTTATAACGATCTGTGTTTCTTATATGGTTTTGGTATATGATCTGATACTATCGCACTTAGGTGCTCTGTAAATTCACCAAATAACTCTGCGTTAAAATCCAAACCTGCACAGCCTATCTCAAATTCTGTATCATCATAGAAAGTATAATATCCTGTCTCACAGAATCCGTTTCTTTTATAAAATCCTTTACGCCGGATATTCAAATTATATTCAGGTAAGGATGGATCAGGAGCTTCATATTCCACCACGATCATAGAAGCAGGGTACTTGCAAACCAATTCTCTCAGAGCACTTCCGCCTATGCCATTAGAGCGAAGATCAGCTCTGACTGCAAGATAAGCCAGATAAAGAACGGTCTTGTATTCTCTTATTACCAAGAAACCGACAGCTTCATTATTATCGTATATACCAAGAACGGCTGCACCGGTGTCAATAAGATCCTTAAAAGTATTTCTTTCACATTCGGGGATAGCTTCTTTGTTGATTTCTTCCAAAGTCTCAATATCCGGCGAATCAATTGTCAGTTTGTAAAGTTCCATAATACCTCTCTCCTTCTTCCATTAACCCGGAAAAGGATCCAATCCGTTGTAGTGCCTCCTTTGATTTTATTATATCACGTCTTCAAGGCAATGGCAAGTACAAAAACTCCCCCGCCGCCGAAGATCCCGGCAGCAGGGGAGCCGTATTATCAGCTTATTTCACCGTGCAGTTCATAATAACGTTTATCATCATTTCCTTTTCCGAGGGCTGAGACTCGGCTATCATTATCGTGAGGGCGGCAAGCGTTTGGTCGGCGATCGCCTTTTCGGTCTTGGCATCGTCGAGGAAGAGTGCTCCGTTTTTGTCGAGGAAGTACAGGAACATCGCTGCGGCGATACGCTTGTTGCCGTCGGAGAAGCTGTGATTTTTCGTGACGAAGTACAGCAGATTGGCCGCTTTTTCTTCAAGCGAGGGATATATCTCCACCCCGCCGAATTCCTGATAGATATTTGCGATGCTGCCCTTGAAGGAGTCGTCCTTCTCGTTGCCGAACAGCTCGCTGTCAGCCGCGAACTTCATTTCGTTTATGATCTTCCGGCACTCGTCGTAATCAAGCACATAGACCGCCTTGCTGCCTTTGGGCTTTTTCATCGTCTGGTGATCGTAAGCATCCAGCAGGTCAAGGGCTGTATTGAATTTTTCGATGACCGAAAGCACCTGTTTTGCATCGAGCTGGTTTTCTGCACGTTTCATAATGCGTATGACCTCGCCTATCTGTTCTATACGCTTATTATTCACGGCATAGCCCTTGATTATGTAATCTTTCAGAACTCCGTTTGCCCACCTGCGGAACTCAACGCCCCGCTGCGATTTAACACGGTAGCCTACGGAGATTATTACATCGAGGTTGTAGTATTCGACAGGTTTGTCAGAATTTGGAATGTGCATAATTTGCACATTGCTTTTTTTGTCCAGCTCCTTATCATTGAAAACTGCATTTATATGACGTCCGACAACACTTATATCACGGTCAAACAGCTCCGCAAGCTGAGCCCTGTTGAGCCACACCGTATCACAGTCTGTAGTAACGTCAAGCCTGACCTCGTGGTCGGGAGTTTCATATAAAAGTATCTCTTTTGTATCCATAAATATCACCTTTCCGTTTAGACTAATATACCACATTCTGTTACATATTGCAAGTGCCGGATCTATCTCACCGCAACATAGCAATGCCTCTTGACCTCCGCCTTATCCACCTCGCAGCGCAGGCGTCCCTGTTCGCAGAGCGGGGCAAGCAGATAGTCACGGCAGAAGCCTGCGCCGAGATTCATGTATTCGGCGATCTCTGTGATCGTGCGGCGAGTGCGGCAGAAGCGCAGCACCTCTCTCTGATATGCCGTTATGTTCGGGCGCTCTCTGTATGCATAGACAGCAAGGTATTCAAGCACCCAGTCCTTCGGGAAGATCAGTCTGTTCCCGATCTTCAGACAGCGGAGCATACCGCTGTTTTTGAGGTTCAGCACCGTCGCTCTGCCGACACCGAGCATTTTCATTACGTCCTTCGTGCCGAGCCCGCCGGGGTAGTCTGCGTAGAGCCTGCGCATCTTTACAAGTGCGCGGAGCTGCACTGTTGTCAGCTTCATATCTCCGTGTAATTCTATGTTTTTCATGCCATTTCTCCTTGTAATGTAAATGTTGCTGAAGTGTAAAAATGACATCATTCAGAAATGTTGTAGACAAACGGCGTTTAGATTCCTTCTAACATTTTTCTAACACTTGGGGGGCATTATTTCAAAAAACGTGTTTTTGGGTATCATTTTGTTAAAGCGCACAACTGCGTGCATTGAGGTCGCTGGCGGCTCTGAAACCCCGGATTTATGCGGATTTACCGCCGTATCAGATGACACGGAACGGCACAGAATGGAACTATCCGAAATGGATTGATTTTTGTTAAGAATGGCTCCAAAACCGCGTGCCGAGGGTTCGATCCCTTCTGCCCCTGCCAAAAACGAATCCCGCAAATCGCGCAAATACGTGGTTTGCGGGATTTTGCTTTTATGCATTTTCGGTTTTGTCCTTTATCTGTCCTTTATTTGCTGTCACAATGATCTGAAAGCGCTGTTTTACGCAGTTTGCGTCGCTGGGTTCTGACAGGTTTTTTTCAGGACTGATTTTACCGTAGATCGAATTGGCAACGCTGTCCATAGCACGAGCCTGGGCTTCCTGAAATGAATGAGCGTATATAGAAAGCGTCGTATTGGCGTCGTTGTGGCCTAAACAGGTTTGCACGGTCTTGACATCCACGCCGTTCAGGATCATAGCCGTAGCATTGAAATGCCGGAATGAATGAATATTAACGAACCGCATCCCTGTGCGCTTGCAGAACTTTTCAAAGTATTTATACGGCGAGCGCATACCCATTGGTTCACCATTCCATTTGGTGAACAGCCTGTCACTCTCCACCCATTTGGAGCCGATCTTGGCCTTGTAACTGTCTTGCCAGAGCTTGTATTCTTTCAGCTTATTACAGAGGTCGATCGGGAGTTTCAGCACTCGTTTGCTGGATCTCGTTTTGGGAGTATCGGTATAAATGCCCTTCTCCTTTGTCCATTCCGATGTCCTGACGACCTTCATCAGCTGCGTTCCCCAGTCAAAATCCTTCCATTCAAGCCCAAGGAGCTCGCCTCGTCTGAGGCCGGTGAATGCGGCAAGCGTAAAGAAGATCGTATATTTGTAGTTAGCCTCGCTCTCCTTTTCAAAAAGGGAGAGCATTTTTTGTACTTCCTCGAGAGTATAGACGTCACGCTCTTTGTCCTCCTGCGTCGGGAGTGTTACGTTCCGGCAGGGATTGTCTTTTACAAGCTGCATTCTGACGGCATAATCGAAAACGCTTGAAACGAAGTAAACATAATGCTTGACTGTTTTGGGTGACAGCGTTCCGGTTTCTTCTCCTTTGGAATTGTATTTCTTGGTTCTGCAAAGGTCGCTGGCAAACTTCTGTATCGTCCGGGGCGTGATCTTGTCCATGCGCAGGTGGCCAATTGCCTCATAAGTACGCTTTTCAAGATTATGATAATTGCGCAGCGTCTGAGTTTTCAGTTTGATCTCCGCATACTCCTTGAACCATTCCTCGGCAAAGGTCTGAAACTTTTTGGTCATGGTCACCTGTCCGCCCATGACATCTTCCTCAAACATCACCGCCTGACGGTTCAGTTCTTTTTCGATCTGCTTTTTTGACATCCCCTCGTCGGGTTTCCATGTCATAGTCTGCACAACCTGATCTCCGTTAACGTCATACCCGCAGGAAACACGGATCTGGTATGTATTTCCCCTTTTTCTTATGGTAGCCATTTTATCTCCTCCTTTGAGATGTGTATTTGGCATACCCTTGTACAATTTAATCATAATGGATAGCACACTTTAAAGCAAGCGAAAGTTGCGTTAAATCTGTTAGGATTTTATGTACAAGGGTTGCCGACACAAATTGTTCTACGATTTATCTTTTTAGTTTCTTCTTTGTCTGTTCTCTGCGCTTGCATTCTTCCTCCACAAGGTTGCTAAGGTAATCACCCTTTGAGATCTTATAATATGTATCCCTGATGTCGGAGTACACCTCATACTGTTGACGACATTTTCCAAGACTCTCCTTCATACCGCTTATTCTCTTGGATAAACTGTTCAAGTTCCTGCGCAGGGTGTCAACATCTGCTGAGTTCAGAATATCATTTCTTTCCATTGCCTGTTTGCAAACAGCCTTTCGCAGTTTTTCGGTATCGGACAACTCATCCTTCTTTGACAGCTCATAAAACTCCTGAACTTGTTCAAGCAAGGACACAAGTCGGTTGTGTTCCTCGATAAGGTCATTTATCTCGTCCCTCTGCTTTTCAAAAAAAGTTTTTAGGTGAGAGATTTGCCCCTCCACCTCACCAATGGATCGCAGGTTGTTTTTGTTGATTACCGACAGTTGCGCCGACAGCCTATACACATCAAAATCATTATCAGCCGAGTATTCCGCTGTGACGATACGCTTGCGAGACACCTTTTTATGCTGGCTTGCGAGTATGCGAACATCACCGATAACTGCAACATAAGCAGCCTTCAACTGTGACGGCTTGTCTTCTGCGGGCGTTGACCCTGCCCCTATATCCTTATATAGTATGCGAGTATTCAGGCTTTCCTCGGTGTACTCCTCGCCAAGAGTTTTAGTGCGTACAAAGCGCTCTTGTCCGGGGGCCTTGATTGAAATGAATTTGCCACGTTTGACTTCATACCCACGTTCTTCAAGAGCCTGCAACAGCTCATCGAGCAAATTGATCGTAGGTATCAGCCTGTCTATCTCATCACGAATTATCTGTTTCCACGAAGTACCTTTCTTCTTCTGCTCCCACTCATAATGATCAACAGACCTACCCTTGTCCTTGAGGTTCGGGTGGATGTCAATACCGAAAGCCCTGCATACCCCGTCCGAGTTTTGTCGGAACTGTCGCAGGGATTCTTTGTTAGCATAATACTTCTGACCCGACAGCGAGTAAGAACAGATTATGATGTGCGAGTGCAGGTGATCTTTATCTACGTGAGTTGCGATGACCGCCTGCACATCGTCGCCAAAATTCTTGCGGACAAGAGCTTTTGCTATCCTGTGGGCAAGTTCGGGCGTAACATTGTCATCGGGTGAAAAGCTTTGTATGTAGTGAATCGCTTTCACCGATCCCTTACCCTCCAACGGCGGAGGGCTGTCAAAGCGGTCTCGGGCGAATTGATTGTAAACGAGCCCCATCTGATCGCAGGCCGATTCAGCATCCGTCATGCAGTTTATGGAGGTCGTGTAGAGCAGTGATTCGGTCTTGTCCGGGTCGAGTATGTACCTCAGACTTTTCTCGACAGTAGAGTGGACAGCGATACATTTACAGTACGGGATAGCTCGCTCACTTCCTTTCGTAAGATCTCAACATCCTCTGCGTAGATGTTATTCGTTTCATTCGCTTTCTTTGCAAGCTGATTGATATTCCGGGAGATAATGCGCATTCCGTTTATAAGAGGTGCGATCTCTTTCATATCGTAAAAGACTGGCTGCTTTTCCAGTATAAGCGTGCGGAGGTACTTCGTAGTATCCGTATGACAGGCCTCAGCCCTGCACTCGATCTTCTCCCAGTCTGCCAGGTCAAATGTCAGCTCCTTACGGTGGACTTGTTTGTATTTTCTTGCTATAATGATCAATCCTTTCTTTGTGCTATCTATTTCTTGTACCCCTCGAATGAGGGCTTTTGGTTTAGGGTGTCAGGTTCCCTAAACAGCGATTTTGCGGGACAGCGCAAAATCGGTATACGGATTTTTCCGGTGTACGGAAAAATCTATGCTTGCTAACTGAAGATTCCAAAGTTATCCCAATAACCGATTTTTCAGGCTTCGCCCTGCCGTCCTCGGCAGGGCTGAATTATTGTGTTCAATCTGCGATACCAAGATATTTAAGCAGCGAAGCCTTGCTTACAAGAATCTTTCCGTTGCGGCCTGCGCCTGTGCGGATGTATGCGATCTTGTCTTGCTTCACAAGCTGTCTGACTGTATGCTCGGACAGACCGTCAACAAGTGCGGCGCATTCTTTTATGGTGAGCATTTCAGGCTTTGTCGGTTTGTCCTCGTGCTTGGTGGGGACATTCTCATCATTGGGTATAAGCTGTTTCAGCAGAGCGACTATCTGTGTTATCAATTCATTCTTTTCGTTCAGTTTCAAATGATCTCTCCTTCCGTTTTGCAATCTCCTCAATTTTCATCAGCATTTCGAGCTGATGGTCTTCATCAAGCTCAAAGCGTAGGCGGCGAACCATAGTCTGCTCGGAGATACCAAGCTCGGCTGCCAGCTCCCAATGCCGCACGCCTCTCGCTTTGAGTTCTTCTCTGATGATCTTGTTTGCCATGTTTCATCTCTCCTTTACGATTTTTTGTATAGTACCACAGGCAGACGGTAAAGTATCGGCGGATAATACTCTACAATACTGCGGTGAGGGATAGTGGCGATGCTAACCCCTCTATTATCTATGATAGCACAGAAAAACTGCTTGTGCCGTATGTTCCATAATCCGAAAAAATTCGCTAATCAGCTCGGAAAATTTCATATATAGAATAACGATGACGATAATGCCTTGTGAAATATAGAACGGAACGTGCTTGCACTAACTGTACAAATTATAGCACTGCAAAATGACGTTTTCAATCAACTGTCCAAAAAATGTCACTGACATTTTTGAGAAGTGTGATATAATATGCGTGTAGAACTCTGTAACAACGAGGAGGGGATACTATGAAAACGACTATGGGCGAGAAGATCAAAGACCTGCGGGTGGAGCGCAGAATGACCACAAAGCAGCTCGCGCAGGCGACCGGAATATCCGAGGCCGTGATAAACGGTCTCGAAAACGACAACGGCAGAGATGTGGGGTACAGCAGGATCATCGACCTGGCTAAATACTTCGATGTGCCGACCGACTTCTTGCTTGGTTTCACGGAGAGCCGCATTACAAAGAACATCGAGCTGAAAGCCCTCGGCCTGACCGATAAGGCTATTGAGGTTCTGCTTGCCAAGCGTCAAGATAACGAGCTGTTGAGCAAATTGATCGAACACAGAGAGTTTGCCAACATGATCAATGCGATTGATCTTTATGTGCGACAGCTTGCGGCAAATTCGATCAACACAATAAACAACCTCACTGCGGTGGTGCAGCGAGGCGTGGAGAATTATTCAATTGGTGCCGGCAGTCAGCCCGATGGGTTTGACGAGGCAATAAAGTACATCAATGAGACCAAAGTCGATGAGGATGAGTTTTTACGGTATCGGATAACGGAGCGCTTCAATCAGATCCTCCGGGATCTATATGCTGAAAATAATGCTTCTGTTAAGGAGCAGGTACCGCAGATCATCTCCGAAACGAATGTGATGACCGGGTATATGGTGGAGATTTTAGATAGAGTGAAATCGGGGGAAGTGCAGCTTGACAGTTCCAAGCAGGCTGCGATGTTGCTGGCGGAGAGGATGGGGGGTGAGCGGGGAGGTAATGGATGAAATGTTGTAATCGATATATGAGGGGGAAATGAGAGATTATTAATAATGATCTGTATATTAACTCGATTTGTATGTTGATTTTTCTGAAATTATATGATATAATGTATTTTGGAATAGTTTATCAAATTGCATTTTGCTGAATGGGTTTATTGTTATTAGATTCAAAGGAGATTATAATGAGCAACAAAATAATAAACAATGCAAAAATAAAACTATCAAAGCTAATTGACCGATATAACAGTACACTCAGATGGAAAGATCACAAAGACATCAGTGAGGAAACTATCCGTACATGGCTTAATGAATTGCTTGCTATTTTTGGCTGGGATGTTCAGAATACGGCTCAGATTCTCCAAGAGCGTGTATTGAGTGGTCAGCAAGCTAAAAAACTCCGTGAAATAAGTTCAACGCATACAAAGCCAGACTATACACTGATGAATGGCACAAATATAAAATCATTCTTGGATGCAAAATCTCTGGATGTAAATATATTCACTAGTAAGGAAACTGCCTTCCAAATTCGTTCATACGGTTGGTCTGCGCAGTCCCCATGTGCATTTGTATCAAATTTTGAGCAGTTCGTAATCTATGATACCCGATTTGTTCCGTCGCCTGATCAGAGTGCAGATATGGGAACAAAGCAGTATTCAATCGACGAATATATTGAGAATTTTGATTCCATATACGAGCATTTGTGGCATGATAATATATGCTCCAATCATCTCGAACGGCTTTATAAGACTAAAGCCATTGAGGGCAATAATCAGCTCGACAGCAACTTTATGCTCATGCTGTCAGATTTCAGAATTAAGCTCGCCAAAAGACTGATAGAGCTTAACCCCGATGTTATAAACAACGATTCGCTGCTCAATTATTATGTTCAGGTGATTCTGGACCGTATCATCTTCATAAGAGTATGCGAGTCAAAAGAAATAGAAAAACATGAAAAGCTGAAGCATTTTCTTTCTGATGAAAACGGCTTCTGGGATTCATTCAAAAATAGCTGTTACATGGAGTTCTACGACCATTATGACGGCGCAATGTTCAAGCGTGATGAACTGTTTCAGAGCCTTAATATCGACAACGATGTTTTTGCGGAGTTTGTGAACGGATTGTACTATCCTTTCCCCTACCGTTTTGACGTAATCCCTGTTAAGGTTATTGCTAACATCTATGAGGAATTCCTTGGTAAACAACTTGTCATTAACAACGGTAAAATAGAGGAAGTTACAAAATCCGAATACATTAAGACTAACGGAGCAGTATGCACTCCTGAGCATATTGTAGATATGATATGCAAACAGACTGTTGACCTATCAGCTGTAAAAACAATAGATGACATCTTCAAAATAAAGGTGCTTGATCCTTGCTGCGGATCAGGTGTGTTTGCTGTGTCCGTTTATGAATTGCTAACAAAGAAGATGATAGCAATTCTCAGTTCCGATGAAAGTGAACGGAGCAAATACAGCGATTATTTCTATGTACAGGACGAAAGCTATATGCTTACCATAGAAGGCAGACGAGCTATCGTCACAAATTGTATTCATGGTATAGATTGTGATGAAGCTGCCATAGAAGTAACTAAGATGTCATTAGCACTAAAAATCGTTGACGGCAACAATCCTTTAGCTTGGAGCGGTATCGGTGCATTTGGCGAGAAGATACTCCGTGATATAGACGGCAATATAAAGCTCGGAAACACTCTCGTTAGTACAGATAATCATATTCCTGCAAAGCATATTGCTGAAATCAAGCCTTTTGATATAAAAAATGCCTTTGCCGAAGTTTTCAGTAAAAACAATGGCTTTTCCTATGTGATAGGCAATCCACCCTACGTTGAAACAAAGCATTTTAAGGCTGCACAGCCGTTGATGCACGATTATTTAAGCACAAAGTATAGTGCTTTTGAAGGTAAAGCCGACCTCTCTGTACTGTTCATCGAGAAGTGTATTAGTTTGCTTGCTCCGAACGGAAAACTCGGATTTATAATTCAGAGACGTTGGTTCAAAACTGATTATGGGCGTTCTATCCGTACTCTGATTAATGAAGGAAAATACCTTGAAAAACTTATTGACTTCAAGGCAACAGATATTTTCAAAGGCAGAATCACCTATGTTTCGATCATGGTTCTTTCAAAAAAGAAAAATGATAGTGTCCAGTACTTCTTTATGCCTTCGGAAGCTGAGGACATAAAGACTATATTTGAAAATAGTGAAGATAACGGCGATTTTGCAACTTGCGACTTTGCTTCATTACCAATAAAAACAGGAACAGAAAGCTGGTCTTATGACAACTATCAGATAGAGGAAATCAAAAAGAGACTCGCTGAAAGCTGCGGTGTTCTGGGAGATTATCCAAAGTTAGCTATAAAGGACGGCATTCAGGCTCTTTGGAAGAAGATGTATCACCTGATCAACTGCCGTGTGGACGGTAAATATATCATCGGAAAGAACGGATTCAAAGAAATAGTAAGAGTCGAAAAAGATGCTGTAAAGGCAGTCATATATAACCGAGAGTTCTATCCTTTCAAAAAAGTTGAACCTGATGCTTACTGTGTTTTCCCTTATGAAGGAGCAAACAATGACATTATCCCGTTCTCAGAACTGAAAGAGAAGTACCCTCTCTTAGCTGAATACCTGTCAGCAAATAAGCAGCGGATCACCGAGCAAGTTGAGTGCTATGAAGGTGATTTGTGGCACAGATTTACCCGTGAACACAACCATACACTATATAATGTGGATAAGATCATTATTCCGATGACCGCAAGGGATACGATTGCTACATTCATCAACGATAAAGGTCTGTATATGGATAATGCGAATGTGTGGTTCATTACTGTTAAGGGAGCATCCGCCGACCTTATGAAAGCTATCACCTGCATTATCAATTCTACAATATTCACTGTTCTTGGCAAATCCGGTGCTAATCCGCAGAGTGGCGGATACTATAAGTTTAACAAGCAATTCCTTATGCCTATTCCTTTTCCAATTGAGGCAGTTACGGAAAAAGCGGAATGTGTAGCAAACCTTGCTAAATACTATACTGAAATTTCCGAACTGCAGGAGCAGTATTTATCGGCAACTTTCAATACCAAAGAGATCATAGCAGGACAGCTCAGACAGTTATGGTCAGAACTTGATGATATTTGCTATGCCCTTTATAAAGTAACAGCTCAGGAAAAACAGCAGATTATCAACATGGGACGAACGGTAAGCCGTATCGACCTTCTGAATGGAGTTAAGTGATATGAACATAAAACAGCTTGTAAATAAGTTGCTGAGAATATCAGGTGATGTTACAAGCATCGAGAAGGCATTGGTTTACTCTTTTGCTGATAAAATCGCTGTTGATACTAATAAGAGTCAGTGGTTGAAGAACTACTTATCAGATATTGATTATTCTATTGTAGATAAGGTCAATCAGATCACAGAGAGTAAGCTGACATTAAATGAACTTATCGCTATTTTTGAGATGCTCGTTCCTCAAAGCGAAAAGAAGGAAAAGGGTGTAGTATATACTCCTGAAATAATAACAAGATATATTGTCAGCAACACGCTTAACTGTGATAGTGTTCCTACCGTACTTGATCCTTCATGTGGCTGTGGTGCTTTTCTGGTTACTGCTGCCGAATATATGCACGAAAGATATGGCATTTCTTATTCTGAAATAATATCCTCATATCTCTATGGCGTTGATATAGACAGCAATGCGATAGATAGAATCAAGTCTTTGCTATCTTTGATTGTTCTCATGAACGGCGAAGAAGAAAAGTGCAGCTTTAACTTTATATGTGCTGATACGCTTGATAAGAAAACGTATGATAGACTTCATAAAATGCAGAAGAGCGGATTCGATTGCGTAGTAGGAAATCCCCCGTATGTTCGTAATAAAAACATGAGCGAAGACACTAAATGTCATCTGACTAATTGGGTATCATCATCGGTTGGCAATGTTGATCTTTACATACCTTTCTTTGAGATAGGCATTAAACTGCTTTCTGATAACGGCAAGCTCGGTTATATCTCTCCAAACAGCTACCTGCAAGGCGTAAACGGCAGAAGTCTCAGAAAGTATTTCGCTGCTGAACAGTATCAGCTTGAAATCATAGATTTCAGGGATAGTCAGGTCTTTGAAAATGTTACAAGCTATACTTGTATAACTCTTATAGACAAGTCTATCAAAACGGATGCAATCAAGTATTATAGGTTAAATGAAACCAATACATTAGAAAAGCATACTTTCTCAGAGTATCATTATACAGATTTCCCAGAAGGCAAACCGTGGAGAATGAGAGAAAGCGGTATAGATGAGATCATTCACAAGCTTGAATCATCAGGCACTCCATTGTCACACTGGAAAATTCGTAACGGTCTTGCAACTTTAAAGAACGACCTTTACTTCTTTTCGCCTGTAAAAGAAGATACTAAGTATTATTACAGGGAATACAACGGTAAGTCCTACAAGATAGAAAAGGGTGTCTGTATTAAGGTCGCAAAACCTAACATAATCAAAAGCGAAGCAGAGTTAGAACAGAAAATGGAAATAGCTATTTTCCCATATACCCATACAGATAGTACCTATCAGCTTATTGAAGAAGATATGTTTAAATCTTCCTTCCCCGAAGCATATAATTTCCTTGCAGAGTATAAATCGTTGTTGCTTAACAGAGATAAGGGACATGGCAATTATCCTGCTTGGTACGCTTATGGAAGAACTCAGGGTATGAACAATTTCGGAAAAAAGCTCCTTATTCCATATATAAGCGGAAGTCCTGTTGCCGTTCTATCCTTAGATCCTAATGTATTGTTTTATTGCGGATACGCGCTGCTTTCAGAAAATGTTGAAGAATTGAAAATACTAAAGATTTTCCTCGAATCAGAAGCGTTCTGGTATTATATATTTCATACAAGCAAGCCTTATTCAAAGGGATATATGGCTTTTGCAAAGAATTATATAGTCAATTTTACTATACCTAATCTTTCTAAAAAAGAAAAAGCGTATTTATTAGGGACCCATACTCGTGAGGAGTTGGATATATTTGCGTGGAAAAAATACAATATTATAAATCATTAGAATTTGAGGTGCTAATAAAATGAATAATCTATCAGACAAGATAAAAGAATTAAAAAAAGAAATAATCTCTGATTCATATTCTATGTCGATTGGAGAATTAATTAGTCTTTATACTGAAGAAGAACTTGACATTCACCCAAGGTTTCAACGTTTATTTCGTTGGTCATCATATCAAAAGACACGTTTTATTGAATCTATATTATTAAATATCCCGATTCCACCGATATTTGTTTCTCAAAATGAAGAGGGTGTTTGGGATGTAATTGATGGCGTGCAACGATTATCCACAATATTCCAATTTGTTGGTAAACTAAAGGATCCAGACGGAAAAACTCTAAATAAGCTTGTTTTAGAAGGCACTAAAGCATTACCAGAGCTTGAGGGATTGTATTGGGAATCTGATTTATCATATGAACCGACATTGCCTAAAGACGTTAAATTGGATTTTAAACGTGCAAGAATTGTGGTTAATATTGTAAAAAAGGAAAGCGACACGAGTGCAAAATATGAACTGTTCCAACGATTGAATACTGGTGGGTCTAATCTTAGTGATCAAGAAGTACGTAATTGTTTAATGATAATGAGTAGTCCTTCATTCTATGATTTTGTAGAACGGTTATCATTAAATGAAGATTTTATTGAGGCTACGCCTATATCAAGTCGATTAGTTGATGAGCAATATCGCATGGAATTAATCACAAGATATTTGATTTCGATCAATTGTGACTTGTCGGATATAAGAAAAGAATACAAAGACTTAGCACCATTACTTGATGAAAAAGTATTAGAATTAAGTGAAAGACTGCAGTTTAATTTTGATGCACAAGAACGTCTTTTTAATTCTGTCTTCAAAACAATAAAATCATTGGATCAAATTAATTGCGAAGATGTATTCAAAAAATATACAAACGGTAAGTTTTCCGGTCCTGTTTTATCAGCAGCTTTTTTAACAATAACTGTAGGAATTGCTAATGCTCTGCAAAAGAATGATGCTATAATACATGACCAAGCCAAGATCACAGAATTAATCAAAGGACTACATGAACAAAGCACATTCTACACCTATACTCGCGCAGGAATAAGGGCGGTTGACAGATTTGAAACATTGACTTCTTTTGGAAAGGAGTATTTCATTGGGGAATCTAAAGGACTGTGATAAGCTGATAGATAAAATAGATCAAGAACTATCTTGGCGCAAAAAGGAATTAACGCAATTAAGATTTATCGTGTCCACCGCCTCAACTGAAAATGAATTAACAATTCTGCGGTCAAGCATAGTTTTACTTTATGCTCACTGGGAAGGGTTGGTAAAGAAACTGTTAACAATGTATCTTAAACACATAGTTGATCAGGGATTACATAATGATGAGCTTAAGCCAAATTTTTATGCTATGAGTTTGTCTTCTGACTTTGAACATTTTAAAACCACAAAGAAGGTATCTCATTATATTAAATTAACTAATACTATTTTAAATAACATCAATAATATTCCTCATATTCAATGTGATAAAATCATAGATACCAAAAGCAATTTGAATTCAGAACTGTTTAAAGAACTGATGTACCTTTTAGATCTAGATGCGTCTATACATGATACTTCCTTTAATCTTATTGATGAAAGATTATTAGCTCGAAGGAACGGTATAGCTCATGGAGAAAATAGGAAACGGTTTCCTTTAGACAAAAAAGAATACGATGATATTCATACAAGAATAGTTCAGATAATGGATGATTTAGCAACGCAGATAAAGGATGCTGCTGAAAATCAAAGTTATAAAAATGATTCAGATGACATACGACATCAAGAGAATAAAGTGCCAATTACAATAGGGTAAAAATACTATCAATAGCTGACATTCGAAAGTTGAAGGCGGTATTATGTATAATAATCCATTTCATAATCGATTTTTCAATCCTCAGTATGTAAATCCCGAATATTATTATCAGCCGCAAGCTATGATAATGTAGTATCAACAGGAACAGACAAAGGAAGTCATAAATGTTGTTAAAGCTGTTCATGACCTTTGTGAAGCATACAAGAAATTAAACACAACGCATCTGCAGCAGGCGTTTGGTCTTGCACTTGCTGAAATGGCTGATCAATTTGAATGGAATAAATGATTTAAAGGAGAAACAATGAAGGCTAAGATTCCTGACCAGTTTTTCTTGCATGCGCAAAAATATACATTGGACTCAATGATAAAAAGTGTAATTCACTGGTCTTTTGAAGTATATAATGATTCAAAATCTGAATCAAATGGTTTTTTTGGCAATCGTAATACAATCAACAACAACCGTAGATATAATATTTTAATAGTGCAAACTTGGTTGCTTGATATGATTTATGATTTGATAATTCACAATAGATACGGCGCCAAGATAATAACAAATGATGAGTGCCTATATCTAATTGGTTTGTATAATGATTACTTGAATTCAAAGTCCGGATCTAATCGTAAAAGCAGAAATGATGTGCTTTTTGAAGCTGTAGGATTCTTTGGAGAACAATGTCGTTTTCAAACAGTTGATTATTTTGAAGAGTATTCCCGAGAGACATACATGTTAGAGGATGTTTCAAAGAGAATAAACGATTCGAAAATACATTTTGATTTTGAAGAAGAATTCTTTGAAGAGATGAACATATCATCGCTTGTATTATCAAAAATACTGTTTTCATTATTCGCATTCTATATAACCAATGGAACCGGCATCAGTATTGATTGCAATAGTAGTTGGTTTAATAAGTTACAACTAAACCATGAAGAAGTTCAAAAAGTAATTGACAGATACTCAATTGATATTTCAGGTGTTAGAAATAGTGAAAACAAAAGACAGGTTTTTTATTTGAAACCATTAATTCATCTCGGAAATGTATACTATCTTGTAAACCCATTTCTTCTTCTGGAATCAATTTCAAATTCAAAGTATTGGATAATTCGTGAAAGATATCGTAATAAGAACAGCAAAAAGGAGCAAAGCATTTTTGTCAATGCCTTTGGAAAAATGTTTGAGAACTATGTCGAAGAAATACTTCAAAACTGTCTATCCGATAACGAATACGAGAAAATACCAGAAGTCAATAATGCCAAAAGAGCTGATTGGAAACTGACTTTGGGAAGCTATACAATACTAGTCGAGCAAAAGTCATCGCACCCTGTTTTGAAAATAAAGCAAAACGAAGCAGATATAGAATCTGTAAAGAATTATATGAAAAAGTGTTTGGGAGAGGCAGTTGATCAACTGATTGCAACTGAGCAAGCGTATAATCTCAATCATACTATCAAGATCGTATTAACGTATGACAGTTATTTCAGATCAGAAGCATTTGATCTTTTGTTCATGGTTCGTACGGATGTGGTAAATGATGGATACTACTGGTTGGTCAATATAAGCGAATTTGAGAACCTTATGTTTGTCTATAAAAATGATAAAGAATTATTCAATATAATAGTTGCTGAAAAGATCAATTCGGTAAACGAACTGCTTAAAACAGGCCAGAATCTCGAAACTATATTTTATAATCATGATGTTTTATCAGATTCTTATCTAAATGAATTTGGTATTATGAAGAAAGTGGATGAAGTTTTTTGATATTATATAGAATTGCGAGCTTATGGTGATATGTTTAGGAGTTCTTAAAAAGAATTGTACAAGAGTATGCCGTGAATTTTGTCCTTTAGTTGTCCTTTATTGGTATGAAAAAGCACTGTATATTAAGCGAAAATGCTTAGTGCGCCTTTTGGCTAAGTGGCGTATCTGTGCAGTTTCACAAAAGATGGGCAACGTTGCAACATACGTTTTCGACTCTTCGATCCCTTCTGCCCCTGCCAAAAAAGCCCGTAGATGCGCGATCTACGGGCTTTTGATTTATGAACGCCCGTTCATATCTAACATTTTTCTAACACTTTGATATTTTTAGGTGTCCTGCGCATTTCGTCAAATGATCTGCGCAGGACTTATTTTTTTAATTTCCTTCCTCTCCGCTGAGCAATGAAGCTATCTGAATTGCCGAAAGCTGCTTGCTCGAATAGTCCAGGTGAGCGTAAGTGTTTGCCGTGACCTCAAAAGTTGCATGGCCGAGCCATTCCTGTATCGCTTTCATCGGCACTCCGTTTGCAAGAAGAATTGATGAGCGCATTGTGTTATGACATCCTTTTTGGAGCTGATGATTGTTTTACGATATAGATCAGGATCTGTTAAATTGAGATCCACCAACACACGCCGTATTTGTCAATAATGGTAGCACAGCATTTACTCCATGGAAGTTCTCCGATAGGTTCGATAATTACACCGCCTTCGCTCAAAACTTGAAAAGCATTATAAACGGCTTCTTCGGTTCCCATTTCAAAAACATTAAAAGTCATGGTTTCCCACTTGTATTTATGTACTATGTCAATATCACAAGGATTTTTCGCTTCTGCCAATGCCAAAAAACCTTCACCGTTTACTGATAGCTCGCAGTGCTCATAAGCTGTGTTATCCTCATTCTTAAATTCACGAGTTATCTCTGCTCCAAAAGCTTTGCAGTATGTTTCTGCTGCTTCAAAACTGTTTTTTACATATACCTGTGTATAATTCTTCATCGCCGCCTCCGCAAATTCCGATTTGTCTCGATTATCTTATGTAAAGCCAAGCCGCTTTTGCCGCTCGGCTTATTTAATAGTATATCATATTCAGAGCTTGTTTTCAATCCCTACATTGACATCTCCGGCTCTTCGGTCATAACCTCGTCTTGTGTCTGATCAACAACATGAAAGCTGTCCACACCCGGCACAAGCGACAGCGACCTGCCGTTGTCCCAGTGGACCATTACAGAGCCAATATCATCAACCCTTATAACGGAACCCAGCGTTCCCGGCTCTATCGGATACGGGTCATCGGGCATTCCGTCACAGCAGATCCTTGTACCCGCCGGGTACTGCTTCTTTATTCTTTTCACCTGTTCCGGCCTCATAATTTCATTCATATATTTACTCCATATTCATAGTCATATCTTCGTCCTCCGAGTAGTCCTCGGTCAGATCATCTTCCTGTGTGATGTCCTGTTCCTCGGAGAGCGTCTGCTGCTGATCTCTTTCAAGCTCCGCATTGATCAGCCCGAGCATAAACTCTTTCTGAGTCATATTGTGACGGGTCAGATAGTCTTTGATCCCATCAAAAAGTTCCTCCGGCACCTGAAAGGCGATAGTCCTCATACCCATGTTCTGCACCTCAGCTCGCAGGGCTGCTTATATTATCTTCTTCGTGATCTCGTTCACAACGGTTATGAGCGTTGAAGCTCTGCGAAAACCTTTTTTTGAGTTCATAACAAGGATTTTCACTAATCATTCAAGCATTACTGTAGATCCCGGCAGTGATAGTTCCGTTCCGAATACCATTGAACACAATTATGAAATTACTGTTGACTTATCCGATTACAGAATAGTTTATTTTTATTCAAACAGTGCTGAAATATATAATGAATATGCAAATGGCAAAACAGTAATCAGTTTTGCACAAAGCATTATCGGGGACTTTAACAAGAATTATAATACCGAGAACGCAGTAATTGAGAATATCTATATTAACGGATATGATGCAACCGCATTTCTTGATAATCGCGGATATATACATTGATTTGGAATAACGGTGAATATGTGTTTGAACTTAGTTCCAACATTGGTAAAGATGAACTAATATCCATAGCCAAATCTGTGCAAAAAATAGAATAATACTTTTTCTTTGCACGATTCCCTCTTTTCTCTTGTTTAATGTTATAGAAATCGAAATTCGGTTTTACATTATGAGAGAAAGGGGGGATTTTTATGATTTCGTGTTTTGTGTATTGTAATGAAAATGCTTTTGAGGTATTGACACTTACCAAAGGGAAGGATTATTATACTCTTAAAAGGTCGGTGATGATATGAGCATATCTTCGCTTTTCAAGGACACCTATAGTTTTCTAAAAGCGCTTTTCTCGGGAGACCCGGTCGATATTCTCTGGGGTGGAGAGATATGGGCGCTGTGTATCATTGTGATCGGTATCGTTTGCGTTGTCCTCTGGAAAAAGAAGCACTTTATCCACATCAAAGCTGTGCTTTCTGCCTTAGCTCTGAGTGCCTATTCGTTCTACTTTGTAAATGCGATAGCTCCTATCGAGCTTATTCGCGGAGGCATCCCCTTTGAGAGCCGTGAGGGTATGCTGTTTGGGATGATATGGAGGCCGTTTTATCTCATGCAGGATTTCGTAACTGTCCTTAATAACTACAAATTCAAAATGATATTTTTCCTTGTGATCGGGTTTTCTCTAGCTCTTCTGGTCCGTTCCCTTTATAAACCGCATTGGTTCTCCGTATTTGCGGTCGGAACGTTTATATTATATCTGCTGCTTGTTCTGATCGACAATCTTGCACATGGCGGCGTAGTTAAAACCTTTGATCTCTCTGTGCCGATACTTTGCATCCCGATGATGCTCGCCGGTTGGGGGTTGGCTAGAGCTGTAATTGTTCTTAACAGCCCGATATACAACAGATTTCACAATATTGCGTCTGCGGAGAAAAAATGAAGCGGTTATTACTTATTCTTTCCGAAACACTTCGCGATCAGCGGCAGGAGCTGAAGCTGACCGCAGTAATATATCTTACGGTGACGGTATGTTTTCTCAGCATATTCGTCTGCTTTCGTGTTGCCGAAAAGAACAAGCTCATATATGAGGATGCAGACCTTGCAGCAAGGACATATAATGATATCTTTATCCCGGCAGAAGAGTTTTCCTCCTGTGTCGAGCTGGCCGACGCTTTGAAATCAGTGAGATCAATATTTAGCGCAGAGTTCAGCGGCCTGCGGTTCAAGACTGATAATATGCCCCTCTATGTTGAGCTCGAAGGCCTCGGCAGGATAGATGAAAGTATCGGCATCGTTTTTGAGGGTATTGATGCAGACAGCATCACGGTCAACGGTTCAGCTCTGTATATGGGAAAGCCCGTTTTAGCAGGAGATACCCTAAAGGTGGACGGCAAGGAGTTCACAGTTTCATCCGTCGGCAGCAAAAGTATGATCGGGATAACCGACTTTTCAAGTCTGTCTTTAGAGATGTCCTCACTGGAGGTCTCCGTGCAGAGCATAGTGACCGAGCATCCCCTTGACAGCTTAGAAAAGGAACGGATATGCAGTCTGCTGCACATCAAAACTATCACATCAAAAAGCGAAACAGCCGAGACTGAGAACAGATCTGTCTCAGCCGATCAGAAGCTGAGCTGTCTGCTGATAGCAGCGCTTTCGGTGCTTGTGATACTGACACTCTTTAAGCAGGTGATGCTCCGGGCAGCCCCTAGACTGGGGATGTTCAGGCTTTACGGTGCGAGAAACAGCTTTATCACTGCTTTTTTTCTGATATATCTCTTAGGATATATCCTGATTCCCTTTGCTGCAGCTCTTGGAATATATGCCCTGCTCGACAGCACATTTTGTCATTTCTATCTTGAATACGATGCGGCGTTCTCTTACAAGATATTTGCCCTCGGCGCTGTGGCTCTGCTTTCGCTGATATTCACTCTTCCTCAGCTTGTGAGCATACTTAAAAAGCAGCCTGCGGAGTTTGCTGTCAGGAGGTGAGAGTGTGAAGAAGTATATCCGTGCCGCCTTTTCGCAGCTTGCATACAGTCCCGTGCTTGCGGTCATACTGTGCATTGAATTTGTTGTGATGATCACCTGCTTCTCCCTCTGTTACGGAGCTTTGGAGCTTTACCGCATCCGTCAGCAGATGTACGATGAGAGCGGGATGAAGGATTGGTACTACATACGATCGGAAAACAATGCTGCACTGATCGCCAAGCTGGAAACTGAGACAGAACGTAAAGCTCTCACCTTTGAATACCTCGAAGGCATTGACACTCAGACACAGATAGTGGTATATTCCCGTTCAGCACTTGAGGCTATAGACATACAGCTGTCAAAAGGTGAAAGGATAGATACTTCCCGCGATTATGGTGCCATTCCTTGTCTGATAACCTCGGGACTCTCCGGCGAATACAAGGTCGGTGAGATCAATGAAATCCGCACAAATGACATCAACAGAGAACATATAGGCAGATTCTTTGTCTGCGGAGTGATAAAGGACGACGTACTCTTTTCTCCCACTTACGGACTCGACTATGACACCCGCCACCTCATCGCCTATGACCCAGAGTCAAAGCTCAACAGAAAGAATTCTTACCGTTTTGACAGCTTTGACGCATCGGGCATTCAAGACTTCCCGAAGAAATATACCTCGTTTATAGACAGCAAAGCATTACAGCCCTTTGAATATTATTTCAGCAGCCGAAACGAACTCGAGCAGGAGCGGATAATGCCATATGTACTGCTGATGATCGTTTTTTCAGCGCTCTCTGCTACAGGTCTCATTGCTTACAGCATCGTCACGGGCATCCAGCTCAGAAGGCAGACCGCGATTTTTATAATGGTCGGAGCCAAGAGACGGCAGCTCATTTTTATAACCTTCCTGCGGATACTTATGATAGTGACACTCCCTGCGCTGCTTTCATTTGTGGGACGGGCATATATGAAAACAACTGACATCGCCCAGACTACGTTGCTTTCTCTGAGAGGGCAATTTATAGCCATTGGTTTCTGCTTTGGAGTGATGTTCATTTCAGCTCTCTTCTCCGTTACGGGAATGCGGCGCGAAAGTATAACAGACAGAGTACGCGAGATGTGAGGTGCAGAATGATAGAGCTTAAAGACATAACAAAGAAATACTATAAAGGCACTCCTGCCGAGATAACGGCTCTTGACAACGTTAACCTGACCGTTCAGGACGGCGAGATGCTTGCAATAGTCGGTTCCTCGGGTTCGGGAAAAAGCACTCTGCTCAACATCATAGGGTGTCTTGACATCCCCGACAGTGGGGAGTACCTGCTGGACGGTGAGCGCATTATCGGTCTGAAGCAAAACCGTCTTGCAGAGCTGCGCTCACAGAAGATAGGCTTTGTTTTGCAGGAATTCGGGCTTATGCTCGACCGCAGCATTTTCCACAACCTCACCTACCCGCTTATCTTTAGCGGCAAGGTGAGTACGAAAGATTACAAGGAAAAGATAGGGAAGGCTCTTGGGGCAGTTGGGCTTTCCTCGCGTGTAAACTCAAAATGCACCGAGCTCTCCGGCGGACAGAAGCAGCGCGTTGCCATAGCAAGGGCGCTGATAAACGAGCCCTCTGTTCTCCTTGCCGACGAGCCAACGGGAGCTCTCGACAGCAAGATCTCCGCGGAGATAATGGAGCTGTTCAAATCCCTCAACGAGCAGGGGCGGACGGTGGTCATCGTTACGCATGATCCGAAGGTGGCAGAGCAGTGCGGGCGTATTATTGAGATCAGCGATGGGAAGATAGTATTGTAAAAATACCAGAAAATCACTTGACAAATAAGCGTTTATCGGATATATTAAAAGCAGAGGGTGTATCTCAGCCCATAAGTGAGAACCTATCAAGTGAGCTTCTCTTGGCTCTGATCAAGAAACTTAAAAGTGAGCGTTTCGCTGCTCCGAATGCGAGCGTAACAAAGGGGCGGATCTCGGTCTGCCCCTTATTTGTTTGGAGTGAAATAATATGGAAAATATAAAGCTGTATGAGATTGACCCCGTTTATATCGAATATCTCAGTAACCACGCAGTACATCATTATATAATAGCACTATCAGGTTGGCTTTTTTATAATCATAATAATTCAATTCATAGTATAATAAAGGTGATATCCACATGAAACTACTCTTTTTCCTACTAATGTTTGCGCTGCCGTTCATTGTAAAGGAGATCATTTATCGGCAGACTGCATATTATCACAATACAAAGCACCCATACTTTAAGATCGTTTTTGACAAGGGCCTTTACGGAGAGTATCTAACTTATATGGAGCTTCGGCCGTTTGAAAAGCAAGGTGCACGATTTGTATTTAATTGTTATCTGCCAAGAGAAAACGGTACAACGACCGAGGTCGATGTTATGATGATCTGGCACAGCGGCATTTATGTTTTTGAAAGCAAGAATTACGGTGGCTGGATATTTGGAAGAGAAAACAGAAAGGTCTGGACACAGTGCTTGCCCAAAGGCAAGGGAAAGTCTGCTATGAAAGCAAAGTTTTTCAATCCGATAATGCAGAATAAGCTTCATATAAGCTGCCTTAAAAAGACTCTTAAGGACGGCTGTCCGGAAATTCATTCAATTATTGTTTTTTCAAACAGATGCACATTAAAAGACGTCAGAACACACAGCGGATATAAGGACATTTCAGTTATATACCGAAATCAAGTCAAGGACGTTGTCAATCAAATAAACTCAGCCACTCCTGAGATGACACCCGATGCACTCTGCGATGAAATATATGATATGTTATTAAAGTATTCGCAGGTCAGTGAGGACATTAAAAAGGCTCATATTCTAACGATCCAAAAGCAGCTCAACGAAGCGGATACAGGTGATGCGATAGCTGTTTCAGCAGACAGAGCAGCTGCTTCATTTAAAATGCAGGATATAGCTAATGCATCTGCGGATGATCCCAGAGTTGTCTCAGTTCAAAAAACTGAAACTCCTCTTTCAAACCTGATAAAGAAATGCCCTTGGTGCAGCTCACCTCTTGCTTTAAGAACTGCTCGCAGAGGTGCTAATATCGGCAAACAGTTTTACGGATGTAATAATTATCCCAAGTGCAAATATACTGAAAAACTGACATAGCAAAAAAACGGCCGCACCTTTAGAGGTGCAGCCGATTGAAAATCGCTCCGCAGTTTGCGCAAAATGCCTGAAGAGCATGGCGTAGCAGGTTGAAGCAGGCAGCCAAAATCTTTGATGATGTTGATACTGTGGAAATGTGTTGACAAGTCTGTTGAAACACCTGTTTTGTCATTTGGGCAGCACTGTATAATGGAACTACTTTTTTCCAGACAAACGTATCATAGTATCATTCATGCCCAAAGAAAGATCATAACGAATTTCTGCTGCAATACGCTGAAGAACACTTACATTGTCAAATTCATAAGCAAGATGTTCGTCCCGTACCAATGGATTGAACCCAATGCCTGCGTCTCTTACGGAAATGATTATATCTGTCCCGGATTGGCGCAGCATCACATCAATGACATTCTCTTGGTTATTGTTCGCCATCGTGATGCCTGTCAGCATTTCCTCAAGTGCAAGACAAGTGATCACAGCGGTACGGTGATCTGTTCTGTCCTCGATATACTGCGAAACTTCCTGCGTCGTTTGTACGATCTCCGGGATATCCATTTTGACGGTAAATTCGCACAGCTTGCGGTCATCCGTCTCCGGAAGCAGAAAAATGCGCTTTCCGGTGATCCTGCTCTTTCGTGCATCAAATACCAGATACCCAAGGATCAAAAATGCTGCTGCACATTCGGAAGCGATCATAGCTGTCAGAACCCCGGTCATTCTGAAATGCGGAGCCAGAACAATTGACAGACCTACCGGTAAAATCAACCCTTCAAGAAGTGTCAGCACCGCCGACAGCTTCCGTTCCTTGATCGCCTGAAAATAATAATTCATCAGCAGCACAAATGCCAGTCCAGGAAAAGCCAGCGTGTAGAGCCTGAGACAGGAGCCTAAGTAGGCAGCGGACTGCGGCTCGTGAACACTGTACAGCAGCATTATCATCTGTGGGAACAGCGCAAACAGCAGCCCGATGATCACAGAAGCGGAAAGTACATAGAATATAGAGCGTTTCAGCATGAAGCGCACCCGATCATAATCTCCGCTGTGCGCGTAAACACTGGCAATGGGGGATAGTGTCTGCGCAATGCCCAGAAACAGGATATAGCAAAGGTTCACGCTGCTTTTACAGATGGAGAAAGCCTGAAGGTCGATCGGGTCGCCATAGGTTGCGATCAGAATGTTCATGGCCTGTACGCAGATCATAAGATACAGCCATACAGATGCAGTGGAGAATCCATTGGTGCAGATGCTTCGGATATCGCTCCAAAATGTTGCCGATCCATCTGAGACAGGCGAAACGAGCCGGAACTGCCGCTTCGGACTTTTTAGGTAACCGATCAGCATAATCAGAATCCCGCTGACATAGCCTATGATCGTTGCAGCCGCAGCACCCTCCAATCCCAATCCGAAGCCTTTTATCAGTACACAGTCCATGCACAGATTCACTGCATTGGAGATCAGCATCGCAACAGTTGTCAGCTTTGGGCAGCCGTCTGTTCGTACAAAATAGGACAAACAAATGAGGATACACATAAGCGGAAAACCAAGCACCAGCACGGAATAGTAGGCAGAGGTATCCTTTTGCAGGGACGGGTCTGTGCAAAGCAGCGGTACAATGTATGACCGCAGCATTTCGGCAATAAGCGCTGTGAAAACACCGATCATCGAAATGGTTGTCATCGTCACAGAAAACACTCTGTTTCCTCTGTCTCTGTCATGATCTGCATACGCATTGGCGGCAATGAGGCTTCCGCCGATCCCGAACATTCCATGAAACAGGCTGATAAAGCAAACGAGCGGAAAGCACAAATTGATCGCAGGCATACGCTCCACACCCAGGAAAGAGCTGACCAGAGCGGAGTCTATAAAGCTCGTCAGATACTTTGACATGGCGATGAACAATACAGGAAAAAACATTTCCCTGTATTGACTTGTAATCAGATGATAGCTGATCTTATTCATGATACGATATGGGGAGAGGGCATTGCGCAGCCATATCACCGCAGTATTCCTTTGAAAAAAGAATCGCTCTGCGTTTGGCTTCGGCAAATACCGCATCAGAAAAAACGCCAGGCATCAGTACGGACGCAAGGAGAATTTTGGCTGCATGAACGCCGCGGATCCACTCCCTGATCTGTGAAAGCGCCCGGCTGTCCGCCTCGGCGTAATATGTTTCCAGAAAACGTTCATATAATGCGGCTGCATCTTTTTTTGTCATTCCGGCTGCTGAAAAATAAGCCTCTTCTGTTTCAAAGGACGGTAGAAACACATAATGGGAATAGACACCAAGCAGATCGAAGACGGGGTGACCTTTTCCTGCGAATGGCAAATCGAGAAATTGAATGATCCCGTCGTTCCACATGGCGTTGCCCGGATGACAGTCCCCGTGGATAAACGTTTCGGTACGGGGGAGACGTTGAAAGATCGTGCGGATCTGCTTTCTTTCACTGTCTGAACAGAATCGGTCACTGATCTGTTCACAGAGGGCGAGGGATACTTCCACAGCGTCGGGAAAACCATCGTCAGAGATCACGGTACGGTGCAGTGCTTTTACTGCACCCGCAAACCGGTCGATCAGGAGCAGTCTGTCTTGTGGGTGCCTGCGCAGCAGCGCTTCTAAATTAACACCGGGAAGCTGCTTCATCAGGAGCCCATAGCCGTCATCGGAGCGTATGACATCATAGACCTCCGGGACAGGCAGCCCGCACGCATGGGCGGTACGGGTTCGGGTCAGCTCCTCCCAGGCGGTTCTGTACGGAACAGATTCCCGGAACTGTTTCAATAGGATGCCATTTCCCATATCATAAACACAGGCAGATCTGCCTGTGTCAACCAGCGGCAGATGTGCCGAAGCATTCTTTTGGAAACCTTCCCAGTTCCCTTCCGGCGGCAGGAGACGCAGCTTATCCACTTTACCGGATCCCAGCAGCGGAAATGCCTTCAATTGGATATAATTGGTCGGTATCATATATTCCGGGATCTCTTTACGCAGCAGTTCGTGCAGCGAGACCGGGTCAACTGTTACGTCATCAGCATAGAAGGCGATAATGGAGGATATGTTCCTGAAAACAAATCCTCTGATCACCACATGTGACAGACCGCTTACCCTTGTGACGGCACCCGCGACCTCATCCGGTTCAATACGATATCCCCTGATCTTGAACATCTCGTCAACACGTCCGAGAACGATCATGCTGCCGTCAGCTCCGATTTTTCCGGCATCACCCGTGTGGAACAGACCGTCGTGTTTGTTCAGCCCCGGTTTTGCGGCATCGGCGGAAGATGGATTCTCGTCCGCATATTCCCCGGACGGTGCTTTCGACTGATGGATATATCCCCGTACATAGGGATTTCTGAAACAAATTTCACCGGTTTCTCCGTATGGCACTTCTTTGCCGTTCTCGTCCGTAATGAGCACCTCCACATCGGAGTAGGAGCGTCCCACCGGAGCGGGAGACATTGCTTCGGGCAATTCATAAACAGACAGCAGACAGCCGCCTTCCGTAGAAGCATAGGTATTGTAGCACCGCATACCGGGAATAAACAGACCATCCGCCGGTTCCGCAGAAAGGATGCACATGTGCCAGGGATATTGAAACGGCAGGAGCTTCCGTAAAAAAGAGGGCGTGACATATCCGCAGGTGATGCCTGCACGTTCAAGGTAATCAGAAAACGTATCCTTGTTTGCAGTATATTTGTAGGGCATCACAGCAACGGCACAGCCATGACCGCATGAATAGGCAAAGATAATGGGCATAGCCACAAAGTTCATAGGACTCATGGAAAGAAATGTATCCGTCTCAGACATGATCGCCTTTCCGTCTACCATGACCGCTTTCCACGCGTTATCCAATGAACCATACTCATGCATGACACCCTTTGGATGCCCTGTTGTGCCTGACGTATAGGCGATATAGCACAGATTATGAAGCCGGATCGGTTCATAGCCCTCCAAGGGTGAACAGCTGAGAATTTCCGGAAGACAGCTCTCATCGACAAACAGCCTGCATTGCGAATCTGTCCGGATATATGCAGTCCGTTCAGGACTGTTTTGTGTCTCCGCCAGGACAAAGGCAGCACCGACGCGCATCGTGCCAACCATGCACGCATATAGCATCAATCCGCGCGGCAGGCAGTACATCACAACATCCTCGGCACCGATCGCTTTCTGTTTCAGCCACGCGTAGATCTTTCCGGACAGCAGCCAGAGTTCGCTGAATGTCAATCTTTCATCAGGTTCAAAAATGACAGCATCGCGATCCGGCGTTTTTTTCACGAATTCTTCCAGCCTTTCCAATGCAGAACTTTTTGAAATGTTCATCTAAGCTCCTTTCCGCCGCATATGCAGCCGCCCACTCATTTTCTTACTGTTTTCATTATACCACAAACCGCCCTATTTTTCAAGCCTCTTCTGTCCCCTAGTCAACGTACTTACACATCATAGATCAGCTCAGGATATCATTCTTTGAACCGATAAATCCTTGTATAGTTTTTTATCTTAGCTCTTCATGTGATCTGCAAAAACGCTCACTCCCTACACCGCAAATCATTTTATATATACTCGCACAGGAAGCTGCCAAGCAGGACAAGCGTGAACTGTGCGATTTCTTCTTTGAGGATATAAGCGGAACGCTTGTATGCGTATATTATCCCGACTATATGGACGGTATCAACGCTGCCGGCTGGCATCTGCATTTCATCTCGGATGACAAGCAGAAGGGCGGTCACGATGATATCCGGCATCGCAGAGGAGTGCAAAATAACCACCATTGAAATACAGCTGCCGAGAGAACCGGCTTTGACACCTACTCTCTTAAACAGGCATCTCAGTCAGAGATAAAGTCTGTGGAGCAGGGAAAGAAATGATGAGTACAGCGCACCGGCCCTCAGGGTCAGGGGCGCTGTTTTTTGTTCGCGGATACTGTTGCAGAAATCAGATTTATATGTTATAATATAAGCGGACATAATTATTGATTATGGTTATCCCTTTAACACATCATTTGCAAATACCCTGGTCGGGAGATCACTGCAATCAGACCAGCGCTGTGTTATCCCCTGCTCCGGCGGAGAATAACACAGTAAGATAAAAAGCCTTTTGTTTACGGGATATGTGTGGTGTGTCAGCGGGACAGTCATATTATTGAAGGAAGCGAGTATATGATCTCATTCATCTCAGCACTTGCGGTGCTGCTTATCGGGTTCATCGTTTACGGCAGGCTCACCGAAAAGGTGTTTGCCCCGGATGACCGCGTTACTCCGGCAGTGTCCGAAAATGACGGCGTTGACTATATGCCGGTGAAGACCTGGAAGGCCGTGCTTATACAGCTGCTGAACATTGCCGGAACAGGGCCGATCTTCGGCGCTCTTATGGGGGCCTGCTTCGGACCGGTGGTGTTTCTTTGGATAGTTTTCGGAGCTATCCTCGGGGGGGCGGTCCACGATTATATGTGTGGAATGATCTCGGAGAGGAACAAGGGCGCTTCAATCGCCCAGCTCTCGGGAAAGTATCTCGGAAAGCCTGCGCTGTATATAATGCGGGCATTCTCGGTGCTGCTCCTGCTGCTGACGGGCACGGTCTTTGTGACCAGCCCCGCAGAGCTTATCGCAAGACTTACACCGGATGCGCTCACCAGGGGCTTCTGGATAGTCATCATCATCGTTTACTATCTGCTGGCAACTATTATGCCGATAGACAAGGTGATCGGAAGGCTGTATCCGGTCTTCGGAATTGTACTTATCATAATGGCGGTGAGCATTGCCGGAGGGATGATCTTCCTGCCGGAATATACTATCCCGGAGATAACCCTTTCTGACCTGCATCCCAAGGACCTGCCTATCTGGCCCTTTATGTTCGTGACAGTGGCCTGCGGAGCAATCTCCGGCTTCCACGCAACACAGTCCCCGATGATGTCAAAATGCATCACCAGTGAGAAGGATGGCAGAAAGGTCTTCTACGGAGCTATGATAATCGAGTCGGTGATAGCTCTTGTCTGGGCAGCAGCAGGCGTTGCTTTCTATGGCGGCACTGAGCTGCTGAACGAGGCCATCACCAGTAACGGTCAGTCCGGAACGGTCTATGAGATCTGTAAGAATATGCTGGGAGGCATCGGCGGTGTGCTGGCGATCGTCGGCGTGGTGGTCTGCCCTATCACCTCGGGAGACACCGCCTTCAGAAGTGCAAGGCTCATCCTTGCCGAATGTACCGGTCTCAGACAGAAGGAGATCAGGAACCGCCTTATCATCACCGTTCCCCTGCTGGGCATCGGTGCGGTGCTGACGCAGCTGGACTTCAACGTGCTGTGGAGGTATTTTTCCTGGAGCAACCAGACCCTTGCAATGATCTCGCTGTGGATGGCGACGGCATATCTGCTCAAAAATGCGAAGAAATATTATTACACGCTGCTGACTGCCCTGCCTGCCGCATTTATGTCGGCGGTGAGCCTGACATATATCCTTATGGCGGACGAGGGCTTCGGGCTTTCGGCAAAGATCGCATATCCCTCCGGGATAGTCTTTGCCGCCGGCCTTTTCGGAGTGTATATCTTCAAGCTGCGCCGCATCATCCGAGGAGGTGTTCCGGCACAGGCGGATAACGGTCAGTCCTGATAACAGTCCGGCACAGCATTGCGCGGCAATATCCGGTACACAGAAGCGGGCATTCTCACCGAACGGCGAGGATGCCCGCTTCCGCCGTAAGCCCTTCAGCAGCACCTTTTTGTGTCAGGACACCGGGATATGATGATTTCAGCCACAATTTCATAGTTCCTTGTAGTATATGCTAGTCCTCTTTCGATGACCACAGATTTACAAGGTTTCGTATCTGCTGCGGAGTGTAGTCCGCTGCGTCAATATGGATATGCGTGCCGCAGTCGTAGTCGGGGCCTGTGATAGCACCAGCCTCCCGCAGCGCCCGGATGACCTGCTGAAGCATATCCAGATCCTCAAACTCAAGGATAGGGGAGTTCATCTCGACTTTGTATAAGTCGCTTGCAGAGCAGCCGTTTTTCTTCCGGGCATAGATACTGCTGTCATTTACTATCTGCCACCTCCTGCCTTTGCTGTCACCAACTGTGTACTTATCATAACTGCCGCCGACATGGTCGATACTGCCGCCCAGCATCTTTTGATGGCTGAATTGATATTCCCCGCCCTTTGTTTAAAAAAGAAATTTATACATATTTGTTTCTTTTGCTTGACATATTATGGAACCTATGATATAATAGCAAAGTAAACTTCATGTAAACTCTCCAAGGAAGGGCTGACGAACCGATGCGTTTCCTGTACAATTCGACAAATAAGCAGATGAACAGACATACAGGCAGGGTAACTGCGCCCTTTTTCAATATCTATAACACACTCTGCAGAGCTTTGCCTGCGGAGCGTTTTTTTATATAAATAACAAAGGAGAAAATCGGTATGAAAACAAAGATAGGACACAGGCTCCTGAGCTTTATTCTTGCGGGAGCAATGGCCTTCGGTGCGGCGGCAGCTGTGGCTGCCGAAAAGCCCTCTGTGACGGCCTTTGCAGCTGACTATAATCCTACGGTAAAAACAGTCTGGAAAACCGGCATGGCGGCATTCAGTCAGGTGTTCCCCTTGACGAAGGTGCTGGACCCGCTGTTTGAGCCTTTGTTCAATTCGACACCCGCAAAGCTTGAACAGATAAATAAGAGCATCAAAGAGCTGCGGCAGGAAATGAACGAGCGTCTTGATTCTCTCGAAAAGAGTGTTGACAAGAGCACAAAGATCGTTCTCAACAAGATCAAGAATCAGACCTATCTGAACGGCCTGGGCACCGAGCTTGACAATCTGCACCGCTCTGTTCGGGAAATCGCCGATCAGATCGAATCCAAGAACAAAGACTCGTCAAAAACTCCCGAGCAGAGAGCTTTGGCTATCGCAAGCCTTATCGGCAAGAGCAACACATGGAGCGATACCTCCAAGCCGATATTAACGATCCAGAAGATAGCCGATACTCTTGCGGGAGATACCTTTACCGATTTTGACGGGCGCGACTTTTATCAGGTGATGTTTGATTACGCCGCAGGAGATGTAATGTTCAGCGGCGAGGCCTATGATGCCGCCAAGCCTTATGTTGACCGTGTGATGCTTGAATACTTCTATGCCTACACGGTTCTCAAGCAGTGCCTGGAAGCCGCCAAGACGGTCTCGCTTTTCACAGATGAGCAGGTGGCTGCCTTCAATGAAGTTGATAAGTTTGAATACCTCAATACCGTTTCCGATACCGTCACCATAGACGACGAGCTGGAAAAGATCACCGATCAGATATTCGATGCCTCCAGCGAGAAGAGCGTTGTCAGCCATTACACCGCGTTCAAGTACAACGCACTGCATGACAGGAACGTGTTCGTAAACAAGGGTACGGAATGCATACCGGTAGCAGAAAAAGTGCGTCAGATCAGGCCGTCCTACAAGCCGGAGCGCGGATCCGGATCAGACTTTGCCGATTCCGTATACAACAAGGGCAAAAACGATATCAGCTCAAGTATTGCCAAGAATGCCGTAAGCAGCAGCAGTATGAAGGCCTTATACGATTATTACCGTTCACGTTACCCCGGGATAACGTTCATTGATTATCTTAAAAAGACGGACATCGACGCTTCGGCTTTTGTTGCCGATTACACTTCCTTCTTCCCCGTTTCCGACAAGATCTCCGATGTACACACTTTCGGTTCCTACAGAAACGATTACTACGCAGGCTTCACAGGCTTCGATCCGAGAGCAGCAAAGACGGAAGAGAAAACTGTCAATTGGTATCACAGAAGTATGCGCGGCATGACGAACCAGGTCTTCTTTGAGGTATATAACAACAGTGTACTTGTCTTTGATAAGGGCAAGCGGACGCTCGCCGAAAACACCGCAGAGAAGATACTTAGAAAAATACCGGGAGCCGACCTGTCAGTGGTCATTCATGAGCCTTATGGCCCCGTGGGATTTCCCGTTGTGTTCTATGTGGGAGAGGCCGAGAGACCCGTGGAATCTCACTGGGAGGTTGATTTCTTATCCGCCTCATACCCTGTGAAATGCAAGGGATATGTCTGGGAGGCACAGGAGCTCCCGGAGGACGGTATCACGATCACCGAAAAAGGAATGGTGTCCTTCACAAAGTCGGGCTGGTTCCATGTGAGAGTCAAAGCCACAAACATTCTGGATGAATATGTATATTCAAACTGGATATCACTTAGGGCGTATGAAACAGGCGGGGATTCCGACCTCCCGGCAGTCTCGGATGATACGCCCTACACCGAGGCCGACGAAAACACCCGCTTTATTATCAATTACAGCTATAACGGTCTTGTGGGTGCCGAGCCCGACCGTATAGAGCGCCCGAGAGAAGCCTATCCTCCATATAACGGATGGGAAGAAAGCTCCGAGACCTATCCCCCGCACAAACGGTTTATGGTATGTGCTTACGACGGAACAGGCAGGGAGATCAACGTGAAATACACCTGGGAGGCCCGTGAGGACAAGGGCATCACCCTCACCGAGGACGGTCTTGTTTCATTCTCGGAAGCAGGCAGCTATCAGGTGCGCGTCCGCAGCGGCGAATATGTCTCCGACTGGTTCTGGGTCAATGCCGATACGGAATCGGATGAATACGCCACCTTAAGCCTGCTTGACGACGACGACAGAGTGATAAAGAACATCACACTCCGCTGGGGCGAAGAGATCACTCCTCCCGCCGCCCCCGTCAAGGACGGCTATTCCTTCGCAGGCTGGTCACAGCCTATCCCCGAAAGAATGCCCGCTGACGATATTGAGATCTACGCCACCTGGACAAAGAACGCCGAGACTCGGTCCTTGCCGGACAGCAACCCCAACACCGGTGCTGCGGCAGGTCTCGGAGCTGCTGCACTCGCGGCAGCCGCAGTCATCACGGTGATGAACAGGAAAAAGAGCAGGTAATGCAAAGTATCAGTATATTATTGGAGGAAAAGATTATTAGAAAACACCGTACATGGAAACGCACAGCAGCCTTCGTTACGGCAATGGCGCTGACGGTCGGAGCTGCATCCGCTGGAGGTGGCAAATATACTGTCCTCCATGACGGACGACATGGAGATAATAGCAGCGGGAGTTCTGCACGATATAGTTGAGGACACCGACGGAACGCTTGACGAGATCAGAAAGCGCTTCTCTACCGCAGATGGTAGATACTCTGGTTTCATTTTGTTGCATCGCTGATAAACTGATGCACAAACAATCAAACTGTAATGAAATGTATCGAACAAAAATGAGCCTCGGTTTTTGACCAAGGCTCATTTCGCTTCATTTCTCAAGGATCTTCAGATACATATCCAATCGTGAATTGACATACCTTGCAAAGAGTTTTTCCATAGCAGAGACATCATGTTTAATGTGATATTCGTCAAAGGCATTGTAGTATGATATCCTGTCTGCATATTTAATGTCAATGGGAGGGAACCCTGCTTTCATAAGTTCAAGATTCACAAGCAGCCTTCCTGTTCTTCCGTTGCCATCGATAAAAGGATGTATGCCTTCAAATTCAATGTGAAATCTTGCAAGTTTGGTTACGATATGCTCACTGCTTTTCTGATAATCATGCAGAAGCTGTTCCATTTTTGGCTCTATCAGATACGGCTGCACCGGCTCGTGATGCGCTCCCATTATCCTGACAGGCACCCGTCGGTAAACTCCGCGGTCATCCTTTTTATCTGCAAGCACCAGAAAATGAATCTGTTTGATGATACTTTCACTTAACGGCGCATTATCCTTAACAAGCTGACTGACAAACTCAAATGCTTCTTTGTGTCCGACCGCTTCCATATGATCTTTTAAGGGCTTTTTGTCGATAGTCAGTCCGCGCAACACAAGATCGGTCTCACGCAGGGTCAGAGTGTTGCCTTCTATCGCATTTGAATTGTAGGTGTATTCAACTATGAATTCTTCGTTCAGCCTTTCAAGCTCACCCTCTGTCAGAGGCCGTCTGCCGTCAAGCTCAGACTTTTTGAGATCTATCTGAGCAAGTATGCTCTCTTTGGCTCTGTAACGTCCGTCCGCAGGCTTCTCAGCATCTATCGGGATCTTCCAGCCTCGGCCTTCCTGAAAAGCACCGGGGATTTTTCTCTCCGAGCAGAGGATCCTTATTCTTCTGTCAGAGATGCCCCATTTTTCGGCAGCTTCCTTAGCAGTCATATACATTGTCATCCCTCCATTCGGTATCTATTATACCACATTATCGGAACAATAGCAACCCGTTCGGAATAATATTCTGGATTTAGCGGAACAATACTGTCCTTTCCTTAATTTGTTCGGCAGCGTCTTTTTCAACGCGATAATACTATTTATCTGAAAAAGCTCAGATTTCTTTGTTTCACAGTTCGCAATGAAACAAACAAATTTGAGCTCTTTTATATTATTTCAATTCCCAGTCTCTACCGAAAAAGAGTAGAGGTCATCATGCAGTTTTGTTTCAAATCGTTTTACTTTGTATCGATTCATTTTGGCTGCATTTTTTCTTTAATATTTATGGGTTTTGGCAGGGAAAAATTTACTTTTAATTTGATATAAAAAAACCGTGGGCACCATTTGGGCACCACGCTCATCAAACGTTTCAATATATTTCGATATGATCGATAATGCAGGCTCGTTCAAAACGCCGCATTTAGGCATATTTCACCCTTTTTAGTACTTGTTCAAATAGGATTGGCAAGCTTTGGGGTGGTAGAGGCCGTGGGTTCAAGTCCAAGCTGTCCGAAGGACAGGTTTCACTCACGACCAGCAGAAAAGTCCGTAAACACGCAGTTTACGGGCTTTTTTCTTTGCCTGTAAACTGCGCCTGTCCATTACCTGTCCATTATTGTCCAGAGGACGCTTTTTGCCCGTAGCTTGTCCTAATAAGCTGTATCTTCCTCTCTCTTCCGTCCGGGTCGGGCGGAGGAGTTTCTTTTTTGGAAAAGTCAAGGACATTTGCTATCGCCTCGCTTGCTCTTGCGTTTGCGTCTTGAAAAGCGTGCAAATATATGCTCGTTGTTGTACTTATGGCAGAGTGGCCTAACGCACTCGATACCGTCGCAACATCTATGCCCTCGTTGATGAGAGCAGAAGCATAAAAATGACGTAGGGAGTGAATATCCCGGAACGGAAAATCATTTTTCTTGCAGAACTTCCGCAGCCAGTTGTAGGTCGTGTTGAGGAAATAAGGGAATTCAGACCTAATCCTTTAGTTTAATTACCTGCTCACGATCAAATCAAATTCCACATAATGTCAGATAGCATTATCGTTTATGTGGATGCAGATATACAAGATAGCTTTATATCATTAACAGAAGTATGTTACCAAATACAGATATACCTTTTAAGACGTGAAAAACCTATTCTTTTACGCGGAGGAATAGCAAAAGGAAATCTATATCGAGATAAAGATGTGATTTTTGGAACCGGATTGTTTGATCGTATGACCGGGTTCACCGAACCATCTTCCGATAGAACATACCGTCTGTGTGCAGTACAAGCGCACAGGCGGTTTTTATTTGGCTGATCGAAAGATCAGCTTGGAAAGGTGGTAATTTTATGCCTGCATCTATGCCGACGGTCAACATGACCGCGACAGGCTCTAATATAAAGGCACTTATCAAAGCGCACGGACTCAAAATAACTGAGATCCAGAACGTATGCGGATTCAACACTTCGCAGTCGATCTTCAAATGGATGAGGGGAGAGGCGCTGCCCTCTCTCGACGATCTGGTGATACTTGCGCATATCCTTGGCGTTACCATTGATGAGATCATCATTACAAATTAAAACGTCCTGCTTCGGCAGGATACACGGTCCCGTAGTTCAGCGGCAAGAGCGCCTGACTGTCTATCAGGATGTCGCGGGTCCAAATCCCGCCAAAGCCGCTTTTTGCAAGATCGCAAAGGGCGGCATTTTTCCGTTAGCTGTTATGCCCGGCATCCGTAACAGTTGAAATGCTCACTGATATATGGTATGATAAAACAAAAAATATTCAGAGCGCCCTAACCAAATCAGAATTTTCGCACTATTAAGACAGAAGCTTCTGAAAACCAAAAAGGAGGACAGAGATATGGATAACACCGGACGCCGCGAGAAGGTCGCTCAGATGTCGCAGTCGATATTTCAGTACTGCCTGTCGAGGACAAGTTCATATCAGGAGTCGGAGGATCTGTCGCAGGAGATATTGCTGGCGCTGTTTGAGAGCGTTGAAAATCTGCGCGACGAGAAGGCCTTTTACGGATTTGTCTGGCGCACTGCCGACAACATCCTCAAGGGCTGGTACCGCGGACGTGAAAAGCGTAATACCGCAGAGCTTGACGAGAACATCTCCGACAACTGCTGGGAGAGGCTCGAGGAGCAGGCCGAGGAAAACGAACAGCTTCGCCTTATGACCCGGGAGTTATCACTTCTTAATTCAAATTACCGCAGGGTAACGGTGGCCTATTACGTTGACGGGCTTTCGGTGAGAGAGATATCTCAGCAGTTCTCTGTCTCGCAGAGCATGGTGAAGTACCTGCTCTTTCAGTCAAGGAAAAGAATACAGGAGGGCGTAAAAATGAATACGGAAAGAACATTCGGAAAACTCAGCTATCAGCCGGTAGATCTCGGACTTTTCTTCTGGGGCGGCAAGAATAACTACTGGGACAAATTTGACAGCAGGCTCAGGCAGAATATCATGATGGCCTGCTATTACAGCAAGCAGAGCGAGGAGCAGATAGCCTTGCAGCTCGGTGTGCCGACGGCTTACCTCGAGAACGATATCAGAGAGCTTGTAAAGTATGACCTTCTCACTGAGAAAAACGGCTTCTATCAGACCAATGTGCCGATCATCACAAAGGAGACCTTCGACGAGATCAACCGCGCCAACAAGCAGGCAGTGGGGGAGATCACAAAGGCTCTGTCAGAGGAGATCGACGGGATGTTAGATGAGGTAAGGGAGCTTGGCTTCTACGGCAGCGATATGTCCAACAACTCCCTGAAATGGATGCTGCTCTCGCTGATACTTCGTCTTGCCTATGTGGACATGGCACAGGGAGAGCAGAAGCCGGATTATCCGACGGATATCTTCGGCGAGAAGTGCTTCCGCTTCTTTACAGAGGACACCGCGAACGAGCCTGACGGCGGATTCGGAACAGGCGTCAGTGTTTCCTACTGCAAGAGCGGTATGATCGGTTTCTGGGATGTTGCAGTAAACGGAGCGATGCGTCATCCGAAGATGACTTCCGCCCGCGGCGATATGCTGTGCAGGCTGATGAGCGAACAGCCTCAGACAGATAACGAAAAGCTGGTCTGCTCGGAGCTTATCGAGCTGGGACTGGCGGTAAAGACCGAGGACGGCATCAAGCCCAACTTCCCATGCCTGACCAAAGAGCAGGGCGATGCGCTGAATACGGCGATCCGGAGCATCGGCTGCGAGATCTGTCAGGACGCACTCTCCCGCCTCGACAGGGTGAAGGACATTCTCACCGACCACGCGCCGGCTCATCTGGCGGACTATGTAGGCAGGCTGCCTGTGCTGCTATGCTTCAATGAGACGGAGCAGATAATGAGAGAGCTCTGCGAGAGCGGCTGGCTCATCCCGATGAAGAGCGGAATGTCCGCAACGACAGTGATGTATCTGTATTAAGGCAACACCGCACGACCACTGTGCATCAGAGGCGTTAGCCGCGGGTCGTGCGGTGTTGCCTTAACGAACAGCGTTCTGCACAAAGCAGGGCGCTTTTGTTATGCAGAATGCACAGGCATCAAAAACTCATGGGGATCCTGTATGATCCTGCAAAGCTCCACCGGAGGTTTTCCGCATCGGATCTTTTGCAGCGAAAGATCCTGCCCGCTTTTTGTTCATTGACTTTTGGCGATTTTCTGTTATAATATAATCAGGAACGATAATAACGACTGAGTTTTTCGGATAATACATTCTGAGCAGCTATGCGGCATTATCTGCTGACATTAAATCAGACGGAACAGAAATTGCGGAGGAAGAAATATGAAGGGGTTTTGTGAGCGGAAATTCAGTTCTATGTTCATATCAGGTACATTCACCAAGGCCGTAATGTATATCATGCTCCTTTGCGACAGCATCATTGCGGGATATTTTATCGGAGAAAACGGAGTCGCCGCGATAAATGCGATCACTCCGGTAACGGGGATCGTTACATTTTTCGGAGATCTTGTATCAACAGGCGTCGGCATTGTTTTCACGCGGGAGATAGGTGCTATGCGAAAGAAACGGGCCGATGAGATATACGGGCAGGGGCTTATCATCAGCATTTCCATAGGCCTTATCTCTGCGCTTACGATCTTTCTGATACAGGATATGTATTTCAGCACAGGCGGAATCAAGGGCGAAATACTGGAGCAGGCGCTCAAATACTATCGCCTTGCTCCGATCAATGCTTTCCTTACGATCGTTATATTCTATCTCGAACAAATGGTATACAGCGACGGTGATGAGCTTTGCAATAATATTTGCTATGCTTTCCAGATCGGCGGAAATATCATATGTTCAATTATCCTTGCTAAATATATGGGAATGACGGGAATCATACTCGGCTCTGTGATCGGCAACGGGTTGGGTATTGCAGCTTGCTGCTGGCATTATTTCCGAAAGGGGAACACTCTCCGCTTTGTATGGCATCTCTCCTTTAAAGATTTTCTGCTGACATCAAGGTACAGTATCGTGGATTCCTCCGTATACCTCTGCTGGGCACTGATGGATTACGTTATGATCGGATTTGTATCAAGCCATTACGGTGAGACAGGTCTTGTCACGCTTGCTGTGGTCGTGAGCCTGATAGAATTCAGCGTTGTACTTGACGGAGTCGGGATGGCGATGCAGCCTTTGATCGGTACATATTACGGAGAAAAAAACCATGTTCTGATAAAGAGAGTAATGAAAGCAGCATTGAAGGCGGCTGTTCTCGAAGGAGCGATAGCAACAGTTCTTATCTGTATTTTTGCGAGACAGTTCTGCGGGCTGTTCGGTATCAGCGGCGGCGCAGCTCTTGCGCCCTCGATCACAGCTATACGCATCGTTTCGCTTGGGTTCACGCTATGCAGTATCGTATCGCTGACTACCTCCTACTATATGCTGATCGACCGCATCAGTATGGCGACGTGTTTTGCGATACTTCAGAACGGATTGCTCTATATCCTTTTCCCTATACTGGGGTCACTGATCTTCGGAATAAACGGAATGTGGGCAGGCTTTATCGTTGCTTCGCTGCTTACACTGATCTCTGCGTATGTATATGTTTATCTGCGGTTCGGAAAGGAAAATTTCCCCTATCTGCTGAAAGATATCGATTCGGAGATCAAGGTGATGGACGATACTCTTACAACTGAAACAGCGGCTTCTCTTTCAGAGAATGTCAAAGATCTCCTGTTATCGCACGATTACCCGAAGAAAACAGCCAACCATGCGGCGCTGTTCGTAGAGGAGATAGGTCTTACTATACTTGAAAAGAACAGAAAGACAAACAAAAAGCTGTTCTTTGAACTCTCTCTTTTCTTTGAAGAGGATTCTGTGCTTATTATCGAACGTGATTCAGGGGAGCTGTTTGATATCTCCGACCCGGATGTCCGGGTGAACGGTCTAAGCGGCTTTGTCCTGAGCGGTCTTATGCAGGCTCATAACGAAAAAGCCTACCTCGTAACGACCGGATATAACCGCAATATGATACGTTTTTTAAGAAATGCGGGGCAGTAAGCCCGCACTTCCGACAGCTTATGAAATAATATAGGCAACACCGCACGACCCCTGTGCATCAGTATGCGCAACCTCAACTGGCGTTGAGGCAAAGATTTTCGACAGATTGCCTAAATTCGACGCAGGCTTGCTGGCGCAAGTCAAGGAGAATTTGGGTAATATGACGGAAAGCTGGCAAGCAGATGATGTGCAGAGGCGTTAGCCGCGGGTTGTGCGGTGTTGCCTATAAAGTCCAAGAGCGCCCGTACCTGAACACGGACGCTTTTGTGTTTGTGTTCTGATCTTTTTCTGTGTCAGGAAGATCATCAGAGTTTTTTATGACCGTTCTTTTTAATTGTGCTCAACGGATGGAGACTATCTCCGATATTTCTGAAAAGCCGGAATATGCAGGTCATACTGTGAATTTCCGTACTCATGTGAAGTCCTACAAAAACAAGAAGCGTGTGGATAACCCGAAGGAGGGCGGTTGCTGCCATAACTGTGCTGTGAGCATTGCGGCGAACTATCTTGTGATCTTTACGGACTTGGCGGGGTCGTTTGTTTTTGTGTTTTTCATTGTTGTTTCTCTTTTCGGTTTCGGGGTTTCCCTTTGCTGTGATCACATAATACCATACCGGCTTTGAGAACTTCCTGACAGGGAAACAGGATTTTCAAAACTATTTCTGCGACAGTTTCTCAATGTCTGAAAAGATCCTTGTATCAATTAACTGTCTTTGGCAGTCAGCTTCGGAGCCTCACAGGGTTATGATCTGCGATCGGCAAGCATCCGCCTTGGAGCGATTAGCCTTAGCGCAGGGGAGACCCGTAACCCATTTATTGAAAAGGGGTGTGACGACAGAACGATCTGCTGTCGGCTGTTAAAAGTGTCGTTACTGTCGTCATTGATGTCATTCACCAATAAAGCCGGACAGGGGAGTAACGGTCTGTTCTAAGACATGGTACTTTGACAACATCAGGAACTACAGCAACAGGTATAAGCAAGGTCACTGTTTTTGCTTTTGACTGACAGACCATCTTGACATCCATCGTCAAAAGATATAGAATATCATATAAAAAAGCAGCACATTGCACAAAGATCGGTTAGCTGAAAAAATAACAGTCAAAACCGTGCGTAGTTTTACTCTTATCCTTCGTGTAATAAGTGAAAGCAAAAGAAACAGCTTTCGGAAAGGAGCTTGTCAATGGACAACGGTGCAAGTAGCTACCGCCGTTTCCGTGACAACGGTGACCAAAGCGCATTGATCGAGATAATAAGGGACTATAAAGACGGTCTGATCCTGTACCTGACAAGTATAGTCGGGAATGTTCAGACAGCAGAAGACCTTGCGGAAGATACCTTCGTGCTGATCGGTACAAAGAAGCCTAAAGACAAAGGCAAAAGCTCATTCAAGACCTGGCTCTATACTATCGGCAGAAATGTTGCGATAGATCATCTTCGGAAGCATTCAAAGCATATCGAGGTTTCCATTGAGGATAACGCTGAGCTCGTCAGCGATGAAGATGCCATTGAAACAGAATATATCAAAAAAGAGCAAAAGATCACAGTGCATAAGGCGATGAGAAAGCTCTCCTCCGAGCATCAGCAGGTGCTCTGGCTGATATACTTTGAAGAACTGAGCAGTACAGAAGCCGCAAAGATCATGAAGAAAAGCGTCCGCAGTATTGAATCCCTTTTATACCGTGCACGGAAGTCGCTGAGATCACAACTTGAAATGGAGGGGTTTGATTATGAAAAGCTATGAAGAAATGGCTAAGAACGTACTTGATCGGATAGATGAGTACGAAGCCGAAAGAAAAAATAAGCGAGCCAGGATGACAAAGGTCGCAGCTTCGGTAACACCTGTCTGCGCCGCAGCAGTTATCGGTGTCGCTTTGTGGAGAGGCGGGGATGTCACAAACAATGATAATGCCCCTATCGATACCGCACCTGAAACCACGCTGTCGGAAACAGTATCCGAAAACTCGTCAGCCGCCCCGGGAGTCACAGCATCCGTAAAGCAAACGGAGCCGGCAACCCAAGACGCGAAAAGAGAAGTAAAATACAAAAAGGAATATCCGGATTGGGAGCCATTTCATACTGTTGAAGAATTATTATCATCAAGCGACACGGTAGTTGTTGGAAAAGTGACAGATATTTCATTTATGACACATAATGATATGTCAGATCCACCCCCAAAAACACCAAAAGGAAAGGTCTTATGCACCGTTTATGGATTTGATGTTAAGAATGTTTATAAAGGGAGTATCAAGGATCACATTAGTCTTAAAATGCGGGGAGGAATAGAGAATAGTGCTTATGAAGATGAACAAGTAGCTGCATTGGGTAATAACCCGGAAACTGAAATAACAATCTGCGCAGATGAACCGACATTAGAAATCGGAGAAACATATCTGTTGATACTTAAAGAATATGAAGACTTTGCCGGGTACTATTATCCTATTGGTTACTATCAAGGAGTTTATCCAATTGAGCCAGCAAGTATTGAAAATGGAGATCGGAATAGTCTTGATAGTGAAGATCAAAACCATTTTTCTCTCAAAAATATAGTATCATTTTTTGGAGATGATAAATGGGATTCTTTTAAAGCCGAACACTCTCACAAAATGTAATAAATAGTTTTGTCAATATCATGAACGACAACGGTAAGATAGTTGATTGAATAAACAGAAAGGAACCCGATGCCAAAAGCCTTAGGTTCCTTTTTTAGTATGGATATGGCATAATTATTGTTAATCATGTAGCTGTGTCCTTTTGAGGTATTCACAGTGAAATGTGATTATATACACGGAATAACTTAAAACGACATTTTTGAAGCTGCTGACCGCACCGGAAAACGAGCCTTATTCCTATTCCGGCAAAATTATCAGCAGTGTTACAAGTATAACGGACACAGTAAGTACAATGAAGCCTTTAAATGAGCAGCGGGACTAATTCGGCATTTCCGTTTTAATGGTGTTTACTCACATCAAAGCGGAAATCTGTCCTGATGATCACTTCACAGCCTCCCACAGCGTATGTTTGACAGCGAGACAGATCAACTATTACAAACTGAATAACAATGATAATACCGAATCCGGTTGACATCGGCTTCGGTATTTTGCTATATGTTCCCGATCACAATCGGTGTCACTCCGCCCCACTTAAAGAACCCTATCCCCAGCAAATACAACACTATCGGCACGATCAGCACAGCCGTTTCGATCAGCAGCGAGGATATGAAGCTCTTTGACTTTGACGAGATAAAGAAGATCAGAAGCATTGACACAATCAGTCCGAAATATCGTACAATTGATATAACTATCAGATAGGATAAAATGCTCATATCCACACTTGACAAATGCTCCATCGAGCAGGCGGGAGCTTCTATTCCCCGCGTGCCGTAGGTGTGCAGGACGTTGTAGAAATAAGGTGCGTAGGTCAGGACGTAGATGACCGTCAGTACGATCATTCCAATCGCAAACTTGCGAAGAAAAACGGCTTTGCGCCCTCTCGGAGAGGTGTGCAAAAGCACACTGGCGCCGGTCTGATACTCGATTGAATAAACATAGGTAAGCGTGCAGATCAGCATTGCAAGGGCGGTCAGCGCGAGGGTGGCGTCCTTGTTTTCGGCGGTCTCGTCACCCGTTAGCAGCTTGTAGCCCGAATCGTAAACGAATTCTGCGTCATTGGTTTTGAGATAATTGGCGTGGGATCTGACACGTTCAAAAGCATACTGCGGGGCAAGAATATTTTGATATTTCATCGCCGCAAAGGTGCTGCCCTCTGCAAGCTCTCGCTGCATATCGGACTGTGCCTTGTCAAACTTTGCCTGCTCGTCGGCAAGGAACTGCTCCTTTTCGGGCGTGAGCTTGCCCTCAAGTTTCAGCATATATTGCTTGTAATAGATCTCGTCTGCGGAGGCGAATTTCTCGTTGATCGGAGTGTAGCTGAACCATACGAAACCACCAAACGCGATCAGGATAAAAAGCACCTTCCCGCCGATGAAGATCTTATAGCATTCGTGAAGGAAAAGGCTTGCGTGACTGCCTTTCAGCAGTGTAAATGTCAGACGGCTTGAACGGCTGCGGATGACTGTCTGTTTTGAAAATGCTATGACAGATAATATAGAAAATGTTAAAAGCAAAAATGCAAGCGTAATAGCAAAAACAGCCTTGTATCCAAACGGCTCTCCAAAGATGTTGAGATTAAGATACTGTCCGAGAATATCATGTGTGTTTGTGAATGCAACGAGGTTGATGTACTTTAGAGGACAGAGCCAGCTTGCGCTCGGAATCGTGTAGTACATCACAGCTTCGGCGGTGAGGATAACGGCCAGTATCGCATACACTTTTACAGCAGAATTTGAAAGTGCAGTTATCAGATATATCAACGCCGCAAACAGCATATACAGACCGAGCTTGCTTAACAGGAACAGTCCAAAGAATTGGATAACTGATATTTTCAAGTCACAGCCGTTAAAGCTGTAAACCGACTGTATCTGCCGTGTGAGATCGCCGTATCCGTAAGTGAAATATCCCGCCGCAAAATTGACGGAATAGAGCAGGATAACCGCCATAAAAGCCGCCGTAAAACAGGTCATCAGCTTGGCAATGCCAAGAGGCATCCTACCATTGTAAGTCGTGCGGGAAAGCACCGTCTGTTCAAGCTCTTTCTCTCTCGTAACGATAGTCACGATAATGGTCATAATCATCAGAAACGCCAAAATATCAGTCACTTGAAACCCAGTCGCCAAATCAATGCCCTTGCTTGGCGCAGGGGTCAAAGTGCTGCCCTTGAGGTGCGCAAAATCGTCCGGAGTTTTGGCAATGTTTTTATAGGAGAAGCTGTCGGGATCAGCAAAAAGAGAAATGCCGGTCATCTTCCTCGCCTGCTCGTCGATACCGTCGAGATAGCTGTCATATTCCGCGCAGGACTGCACTTCTTTCAGCACATCAGAGATAAGCTGCTGCTCTGTTACAATATTGTCGCAGTATTCAAGATAGACTTTGCTCTTGTACTTTTCAACCAGTGCTTCGGCATCAAAAGAATCGTCATCATAGTAAAGATATGAAACATCTTCACCAAATGAGATCATCTCCATAGCACGCAATTCTTTCTGCTTCGCAGAGAGCTTTTCAAAGGCTTCACCAGCGTTTAGTCCTTCGATAGAATAATATACAGCTCTGTACTGTGCGGCGGTATAGAGCTGATCTTTTTTTGAGCTTTCATTGACCCACAGCAGCACGCCGTTTATCACTGTAAGAGCAAGAAAAATGCCTATCGTCGAGCGCCGGAAGAAAGCCTTGATACATTCGTTTATATATAGTCGCATAGGCACCTCTCAGTCGAAATTATAGAGGTACAGATCCTCCAATTCGGGCTTGACGGCGGTGTATACATACTCCCTTGGCTCTGTTTCAGAGATTACCCTGACATAGATATTCTGCTCATCCTTTGAGATGTTACCGACTCTGTATTTGTCCGATATTTCGGACAGATTATCTTCACTCGCCGTTATCTCAAAAACCTTGCCGTCTATCGTTCTGCACAGATCAAAGGGCTTGCCCCTGCCGATAAGCTCGCCCTGTTTGAGCAGCAGGACTTCCTTTGCGATGAACTCGATATCCGAGACAACGTGGGTCGCTATTATAACGATCTTCTCAAATGCTATCTCTGCAACGAGGTTTCGTATTCTTATACGTTCCTTCGGGTCGAGACCCGCTGTGGGTTCGTCGAGAATGATGATCTTCGGGTCACCGAGCATTGCTTGGGCGATAAGGGCACGCTGCTTCATACCGCCCGAGAAGCCCCCAAGGCGCTTGTTCCGTGCCTCTCCGAGATTGACGAGTCCGATAAGCCGCTCGATGTCTGCCCGTGCATCGGACTTGTTCATACCCTTCAGTGCGGCCATATAGTATAGAAAGCGTTCAAGGGTAAAGTTAGGATACAAGCCTTGCTGCTGAGGCATAAAGCCGAGCATACGGCGGAACTCTGCGCCCATTTTGGATGTGTCATGCCCGTCAAACTGCACACTGCCCGATGTCGGTTTGAGATTGTCGGTGATGATATTCATAAGCGTGGACTTGCCAGCACCGTTGGGGCCGAGCAGACCGTAAACACCGGGAGTGAACTCACAGGTAAAACCTTTGAGGGCGGTAAATGCGCCGTATTGCTTTGTGATGTTTGTGACAGTTAGTTTCATATTATGCTATCAGCTCCTGCTTTTGTCAGCAAGATCCTGCCGGCCCGTTATCTCCGAGAGCTTAGCTCCGTACTGCTCGAAGATCTGCGAAGCAGCACTTTGCTGCAAAGGAGGCCGCTCCCTCAGTTTGTAGGTCCTGCATCCGGTCGTCTCGTCCGCTTCGGCTACAAGGCTGCCTATCTTCGTCGGGTAGCCTTTAGTGTTTATTTTCTGTGCATCTGAATAAAGCGAGATCAGGTGAGTAACATACATTCCGCTGACTCCTGCGGCAGCAAGCATCTCAATATGCGCCCGTGCGATCTCAAGGCACTCTTCCGGGGTAGTGCTTTGCAGGGATTCGTTCATTACAACTGTGCTGTAATGTGTTGCCGTCCGGCAGATGACTGCAAGCTGTTTGATCTCCTCCGTGAAACGGCTGGTATTTATCCCTATGGTCTCTTCTTTCGGGAAATGTGTGAAGATGTGATCACACAGCGAGAGTTCAGCACTCTTTGCCGGAATATACATTCCGCACTGAGCCAGCAGCCGGCATATCCCGTAAGCCCGGGCGAATGTTGTCTTTCCGCCGTTGTTTACGCCGGTAACGAGCATAAAATGTCCGTTGCCGGAAAGCTCTATATCGTTTGTGACAACGAGCTTTTCGCCTCTGCTCTCAGGGGCGGCATTGGCTGCCTGACGAAAGAACACAAGGTCAAACATTCCCGTTATCTTTGCCGATCTGCTCTCCTTGGGAAGCAGCTTCGGGCGGCACATTTCAAGTCCGCGGGAGCGCACATAATTTATCATTCTCGCCGCGCTCTCATAAATCCCAAGCTGATGCTCTATCACTCCGATATCGTTGAAAAACAGTCTGCGTCGGCTTTTAAGTGCATCAGCGATCCTCTGAGCAAATTCATCTGTGTATTTCCCCAGAGCTTTGAACAGTGCTGTATCAAGATCCGGAGCCAGATTTTTAAGCGCCGAGTTCGTATGTTCCTCGCCCTCAAACTGCGTGTGTCCTTCGTAGGTCCTGAAGATCAAACGGTCAAGGATATTTCCCTTCGGGTACATCTTGTCGTTTGAGGTCGTCAGGATACCGCAGCTTTCGGGAACCATATTGTGATTAAAATTTATCCCGACCGTTACGCTTCGTATCGATTTTGCAAAGGCCTCATCAAGCTGTGCGAGATCGCTTTTCATCGAAAGATAATCCTGCGACTTATCAAGCTGTTCAAAGCATTCAAAAAGCGAGATCATCGCCCTAGAGGTGACCCTTTTCCGGCACTTGACCCACAGCGCTTTCATATCCTCGATGCAGGCAATGAAAGCGTGCAGCTCCTCCCGCCGCATATGTATCTCCATAAACGAATTCGCCTTGCCGCGTATACGCTCAAGCCCGGCATTGTTGTCCGACAGACGGCGCATTATAGCCTTCAGCTCGTCGGAGAGCCTCGGCTCCCGAAGGTGATCTTCAAGGCAGTCCAGGCGATATTCTATTGTCGGAATATCGCAGGAAAACTCCCGCATCAGGTTCATAATAAGGTCAGGCTCGGACGGGCAGTACTGTAATGCGATGCGATAGGCTTCCAGATCGTCAAGATAGTTCTGAGGCAGAGATGCTCGCGCGCTCCGTCTGTCATGCCCTGCCATTGCGCTGCTGTGATCAGGATAGAGCAGATCAACGCTATCAGTCAGCTTCATATTTGATCCATCCTTACTGTATCAGTTCATTTACAGGTATTCTCTTTATTATTTTTTCGTTGTTTGTATAATCACTGACCAACGCCTGTCCGTCTTTTATTATTATTATCTGAGGCAGGTACTTCATGGGCAGCAGTTCACCCTTGCTTTCGTCTATAAGCCATGCCTTGCCGGAGCCGTCGCTGAGGATCACGTATTCTCCGACATATGATGCCCCTGCATTGGCAAGAGTGATTTCGTAGGTCTTTGTCTTTCCGTCCTTGCCGACATATTCCGGCTTTCCGTCTTTAATGTAATAGTACCCTTTTTTACTTACACACAAAAGGCCCTGTTTATCACATTTCCTGAAGCTGTCGTCATTGATCTCAAACTGTTCCGATAAATAGGACTCATTTTCTGTGACAGCTCGGATCGCTTCTTCGTCAGACACTTTATTCTCTTCGATGTATCTGTTGACTTTTTCCATAAACGGAAGGTTCGTTTCGGGGTAGTTTATTTGAAAAACCACCTTTCCTTCAACGACCCCCATCATTTCTCCGTCTATGCTATAACCCGATCTAACTTTACCGTAGTCAGAATATGTATTATCATCCAGATCAATGCTGATCAATTCAATAGCCGGCTCAAACTCGTTGAAATCCTTATCGTGAGATTCTATTGTCATAGGGAGATACAGTCTGTTTTTGAATAACAAAGCCCTGGTGTATTCGTATAACATCAGTTTATCAAAACTGAGAAGAAGTTTATTGCCTGTTCCGTTGATCTCGCTTTGCCAGAATTCGCAGCCGCGATAATAAATGCCGTCGATCTCGGTATACTCGGCATCGCGGAAATAATACAGCTTGTTTTTGTATATAAACGGGTGATTGCTCTTGCCGTACGCCTGACACATTTCCCCGTCTGCATTAGCCCCCGGCTCGTGTTTGCAGGTCGGGTCATCGCAGATCGGCGCAGCTTCAAGTGAAGAAAAATCAACGAAATCCAGGCGGCTCCTATTGGTAATATCAAACATTCCGTTATACTCACTTTCGATCGTTTCGTCCATAGATACGATACGAAATGAATCTGCTTCGGATGCCTTACTGTCAGCGTTATTGCAGCCTGCCAGAAGGATCAAAGCTATTGAAACTATAACGGATCTAGTTGCTGCCTTTTTCAATAAATTCTTCATATTGCCTGTTAACCTCATCCAGAACGGTTTGAAGTCCGTTGTCATACAGTTCCTTATTGAATTTATTAAGATAGTTTTCAACATCCGCTTCTGATTTCGCGCTTTGAAGTGTAAAGCCTGTAATGAGCTTAGCCACCTTCAAATAATCTTTTTTTATATCTGTTCCGTCAAAGAGGAACCCAAAACCGTCTAGATATTCGGCGCTGTTATACAGCTTTTCACAATCAAACGGAGCGATCACATTCGGGATGCACCTGCAGGGCAGAGAAACCAGCGGATTATTCAGGGCGGTATCAACTTTCAGTGCCTTGTCTGCCGGTACGGCATATCCATCAGCAATATTATAGTCTTTTCCCTCAACTCCGTAGGTCACAATATTGTTCAGCTCTTTGTTGTAAATGATATTTATCAGAGCATCTGCTGCTTCTTCCTTATGCAAAGAGCCTGAAAAAATACCTATGGCATGATACGGGTTGCAGATCTTGTTATTGACTTTGCTGAAGACTCTGACTGTTTTAAGCTCCGGGTTTACCTGGTTTTTCCCTTCTGTTGCGCGGGCGGTTATGAATGTACCGACTGCATCATCCGCCGGCTCGTTATCTATTCTCGCAAGGCCTTTATCACTTAACCGTCTGCACGCTTTGTAGAATTCAAGAGCGTAGGGCTGTTCAAAAACATTGACAGCTTTTTTATCGGATAACACAATGGTATCCTCTATTCTGTTTGCCGCCAGCATATCAAAAGTATGAAAATACATTACCAGGCTCAACGGCTTCTTAACTGTTTTCAGGAAGGATGTCAGCTTCTCTGAACATTCCGGAAGTGTTCCGTCGAGCTCGGGAGCTTCAAGCCCCGTTTTTTCAAGCACGTCAAGATAAAATTCAAAGCCGGAATCAACAGATAACGAGGAATAACTGTTGTCAATACCGTAAATGTGGCCGTTATACTTATATGTATCCCAATATGACCTGGGAAGGCTTGAATAATACGGTGTATATTTTTCATCAGCAAGATACTGATCCAGCGGTTCATATATGCCTTTCTCGCTGAAATAATAGTACAGGTTTGATACAACATCCTGCCCGTTTATTCTCCCGCAGGAGTCAATGATATCGACCTGATCGTTATTTTGCGTCATCTCAGATACAATATCCGCAAAAGTCATATTCTTGCTGAATGTTTCTTCCATTATACTTTTGAAGCAAATGACATACGGATAACCGTTACTGTAAAGATAGTCATTAAGCGCTTTTTCATGTGACACTGTATTGGGAAGCACCCATGTCAATACTGTTTTATCCGGATAATGACTGCCGCAGTATTGCTTTTTTTCTTCCAGTGTCAAAAACGGGTAATTCAGATCGTTTGATCTGTCCGTATTGCTGCTTTCAGCAGAAACAGTTTCAGCGGCAGAGGCATCCGCTATCCTGGATGTAACAGCCGCGGGCGTAGATAATGTTTGCCTGATAGAAGTGCTTTCTGCATCTGAGCCCGACTCCTGCGCTGAACAGGAGCCGAGCATTACTGCTCCCAGAAGGGCAGCAATTACTCTTTTGAACATAAGATCCCGCTCCTATTATAGTTTAAAGTGTTCAGAACTAAGGAAAATGAATTAACGATCTATGGCATAGGCATGAAAGTAAAGCCATAGCTCAGCCATGTAGAATAAGAAATCGAAGTGCTGTCATTGGAGATCGAATGAGTAGTATTGACAGTACACCATTGACAACTGGAATTTGGCCTTTTCACGAAAGTCGAACACGCATTCGGACCGCCGGATCCGTGTATGATCCACTATAATACATTGCTGACCTTGCAACAGCTATTCTGTTAAGCCCATTAAAGAAACCTTTTTCTTTAATAATAGCATACTCTCATATAGATGTCAATACACGGTCGGGCAAAGATCCTGTCTGCGTGTTGATCTTTACAGATCACTGTCATATTATCCCTTGGGAACACTTTGCTGTGTCAAAGCTCCGTTCTGCATAAATGCTCTCTCAGGTCAAAGATACATTGCAGATCAATTCCGTCAGCAGTGGATCAATTTGCATTCCGATCAGCGATAATATCATACCGGAAAATGACATGAGAAGTTTTCCGCCCATCGCCTTTGTTATTCTTAAAACACAGGATAAGGATGTGTTATGCTTGAATTAGGAAGCGGGAAAAGGCTTGATATCCGATAAAAAACTATGTTATTTAACAATTTGTAATGCTCATTTATTTGATCTTTCCATGTGATATGATAATAACATAAGAAAACAACGGGAGACGACAAAACGAAACGGAGAAACGCAAAATGATCTGCTGCAAAATAAACATTGATCTCGACTAGCCCATACCTACTGTAAAAAACGAGCGCGGCAGACGTGAGTATGACGAGGATACCGTGGAGCGCATCAACAACGCGCTTGCTGATCACAACAGAAAATACTTCGGCAGAAGGTGCGCGTTCATCTATCAGGACACACGGAACAGGCTGTCTCTCGGCTTTGTGATCTCCGCCGGCACAGTGACCGAGTATTTCTTTTCAATAACAGTTTTATGTCTGTTTATTTCAGAACCGTTATCAGCAGGAGTAACTTCGGTATGATCTGAGAAGATACTCAGGAAGAACTTTCTTGGTGGAAATGATATACATTTCAGGCGATACTCACGGCGGAAATGGTTCTGCAGGCAGTGCTTTGGCTGGACTATCCTTTTTCCAGCAAAGTGACCGATCTCGTTCTGATCTTACACCTGATCCCCAGCTCACTGATCATATCCGAAAGCTTCTGCGCTCCGTCTGAGGAGAGAAATACTATATCAACGATGTACTTTCCGTCCCGGTCGATCTCAAGGAGACGCTCCGGGAGCACAGTTTTTGCAATGTTCGAGTTCTCCGCAACGTCCGTAAAATCATAGCGCTTCAGATTTGAATATGTAAGAAGGAAAAAAATGAGCGGAGTTGTGGCTTCATCCTTTATATTGTCCCGCGTGATCTCTGCTTCTACGACATGGTAATCATAGCTGTATTTTTTAGGGAAGGACTTTGCTTTCACGGAACGGACGAGCCGGAGCAGAGCGCGGCTGATATTTGAACCGGTAAGGATGGAGAGGGGAAGTGTGTTGCTGCTCCGCGCCAGAGCCATGTGCTGTTCAAGTGCATTCTTTATTTCCTGGCTGACATTATCCACAAGCTCTGTGACCTCATTGCAGTTTCTGATATAGGTGTTGTACTGTGCTTCCTTTCTTTCTAGGAGCGCAGTTTTTTTCTTGGCTATTTTCGCCAGTATCAAAGAAACAGTAGAAGAGAAAAATGCAAGGGGAGGAGTGAGCGATTTGACTTTATTCAGATAGTCTTTACTAAGTAAGGACTCAGTAAAGCTGTCATGACCTATGCAGAATAAGATCAATGCAGCTAATAAAATCAATACAAAGATGAGCATAAGGCAATTGGAGATCGCGGTCAGGCGGTCTGTTAATGTATTGATGCGGTCGATCTCTGCCGAAAGCGGCTTGCAGGCGGATCTCAGCTTGCTGTCCGGGAGCGGGATCTCAAAGCTGGCAGGCAATCTGCCTGCTATCTCTTCTGTTTTCCCGGAACAGATATAATACTTCACCTCTGTCGAGTCTGCCTTTTCCCTCAGCCATCTTTCTTTTGCTTCGGAAGATGAGATGAAGCCGTCCCCGCAGCGGTAGAGAGTCCAGATACCGTCGGGCTCATAGCTCAGATACCCGGGGCAGTGTTCCGGCTGCCAGAGTGTAAAGGCCTCGTCTCTCGTGATGATATTTCCGCTCTTATCAAGAAAAAACTCCCAAAAGGTGTCAGCAGGGTCGTAGGTCGTGTAGCTTTTGCAGTGGATACGCTGCCACATACCCCGTGCAGCAGCAGTGTCGATGTAAGTGCCGCGATCATCATAATAATAGCACAGCTCATGGCTGGGATCATATTCCGTGTAGCTTACAGCCATCCGCCTGTAAAGAATATCCTGGTCGTTTCTGACCTGCTGATTGTAATGTGCCGCTTCGATGTCAGCGCGCAGTTTTGCCCGGGATTCCTCCCACTCTTCCTCCAATCTTGCACGCCGCTCCTGCTCCTCGGTTATCCTGCGCTCAGATTCTTCGCGCTCGCGGAGGATCCGTCTCTCTGATTCCTCGCGTTCCTGATTTATCCTGCGCTCCGCTGCATCCCGCTCCTGAGTGATGCGCCGCTCTGATGCTTCACGTTCCTGAGCGATGCGCCGCTCCGCTGCCGCTGTGTCCCCGTATGAGCTGACGGGGGTCATTCTTTGTTTCATCCGTTCAATGTGCATGAGATTGCGTGCGATAGTTGCCCTGTCTTTGTCGCTGAGATCTTTTGTAAGATCAAAATCTTTTTTTCTGCTGTCTGCCATAACGTTCACTCCTTCCGGCATTTTTAGCTGTGATCTCAATATACCATAACCTCTGCCCAAAAAATTGCTCACAAGCCGTTTTATGCTGAAATGAGCGGTTAGAGACCTATGAACAGAAAGCAGCCGGCGCCGGATAGACGTTCAGACAGACTGAAAGCAAAAACGGGCAGGAGTTATTCTCCTGCCCGAAAACGGTTTTACAGATAGTATCCTGTTTAAGGCAGTTTCAGACTGGATGATATCAATATAACAGATCAGGGGCTGCACTGACAGCCTTTGGCGAAAATGGGTATTCCTCAAAAACGGGGAATACCTATTTTTCACGGTCAGAGCTGACGTCCGGCACCGGCAGGCAGCCCGCAAGCCCATAAACAGCATAAAACCTGTGTCAGGGGCAGTAAAGAGCCGGAGAATTCCTCGGCTTTTCCACCTTTGAGCGCAGCTCTCTCCCGCAGCATCACGCAGAGCTGTGGCTATGATCAGCTCGTTCCGATATCTCTGAGTCCAAGTCCCGGCGTGTCCGCCGATCAGAGACGGTCAGTTGTTTGGCCGCCCTATTTTGCTGTTGAAGAGCCGAATATGTCGATACAGGGGTTGAAAACTCGCAATTAGTGTGATATAATTATTATAAAAGACGGGTCGGACAGCAGGTCCGGCTTGCATAAGAGCAGACAGGAATGATGAAATAAGAGCCAGGGCAGTGAAACGGTCTGTGGCGTTTCGTTTATTTGCCACAGAATAAAAGGCGGTAATATAGATGAAGAGAACAGAGATAATCATAATAAACGTTCTGATGATGGTCGCGATAATTGCTTTTGTTTCGGTTTACATCGTGCTGAATGACAAGAGGACAAGGCAAAGGCAGACGGAGCACTTTGAAAATACGACCGTTACTATGGAGCGAGTCACCGAAAACTATCTGGAAGGCGAACAGCGTATCTGCGATGTCTGGGCACGGTATATCAACAGCCGGAAAATGACTATCGAAGAAGCGGCGGATTTTATCCGCACCTCTCATGTGCTGCCGAACACCTCTGCCCATCTGATCTTTCTCGACAGCAAAAAAGGCTTATCGACACGCTCCCGTCTCGGAGACTCCGAGAACTACGAAGTATCTTATGAAAAAATGGACCTCCTGAGCGATATATCGTGGATATCGGATATAGGCAGATCGATCAACATCTCGCGAGCCTATACAAACCCGATGAACGGTGAGCAGTCCCTCGCTTTCTGCAATAAGATCAAGCTTTATGAATCCGGCGACGGAGCATCGAGGGATACTGTTTTGCTGCGCGTTATGCCTGTGTCGGAGCTGGAGCAAAAATGGATAATCCCCCAAGGGGAGTTTGAGAACGCCGAACTAACTCTGATCGATTCCGACGGCAATTATATCATTAAAAGCAGATCCTTCAAGAATTCAAACTTCCTTGAGTTCTATAAGTCTTATAACAATTCAAATCCCGCTATCCTTGAAAGCCTTAAAGGAGATATAACCTCCGGAACAGGCTCCGTTACGATCCTTAATTCACGGGAGGAAAAAATGCTGCTTGCATATACTCCTGTCCTGGATACATCGGGATGGATACTGCTGAGCCTCATCCCCGAAGCGGATCTGAACGTAAACACAGAAAACTGGCTTCTGATCGGAGTGATATCCGCCGGGCTGCTCGTGCTGTTCGTTATGGACCTGCTCTTTATACAGAGCTTCAATAAAAAGCTGCGGGTCGCAGCGATGGAAGCCGATTCCGCCAACAAAGCTAAAACCGATTTCCTTTCTACTATGTCTCACGATATCCGGACCCCGATGAATGCGATAATCGGGCTGACATCTATCGCGCAAAAGAATCTTGGAGATACCGAGGCGACAAGAGAAAGCCTGCGTAAGATCGGTCTTGCAGGCAACCATCTGCTGACACTTATCAACGATATCCTGGATATCTCAAAGGTCGAAAGCGGAAAACTGAGCCTGTCTCCCGTAACGTTCTCCATAGTTGAAACAGTAGAGAACCTTGTCAATCTGTCTCAGCCTATGGTAAAAGAAAAGAATATTGATTTCAATTTCCGCGTAAACCGTATGGAGAAAGAATATCTCTATGCCGATCAGTTAAGGCTCAACCAGATCTATATAAATATCCTTTCCAACGCTGTTAAGTATACCGAACCCGGCGGGAGCGTCAGCGTGGATATGCAGGAGGAGGAAAGTTCAGCCGCCGGCTGCGTGAAACTGACCTATCGGGTATCCGATACCGGTATAGGTATGAGCCCGGAATTCATGGAAAAGATGTTCCAGCCGTTTTCGCGTCAGACCGACAGCCGTATCAACAGTATCCAGGGCACCGGCCTCGGCCTTGCGATCACCAAAAAGATGGTCGATCTTATGGGAGGGACGATTGACTGTCAGAGCGAACAGGGCAAGGGCACGACATTTACCGTCGCCATAGATATCCCCGTGTCCGACAGGCAAAGAGATGACATACGGCTGGATCCTATCGACATTCTCGTCGTCGATGACGATAAAGTGTATCTTCAGACTACTACGGACACGCTCATGTCCCTGGGCGCTTCGGCGGAATGTGCCGGGAGCGGCGCCGAGGCGATAGAAATGATCAAAAGCCGCCGTCAGCAGGGAGGTCAGTACGATCTTGTCATCCTCGACTGGAAAATGCCGGGCATGAACGGGATCGAAACGCTCCGCAGGATCCGCTTGGATGTTGACGAGAATATACCGATCCTGCTTATCTCCGCCTATGACATATCCGAGTTTGAAGAAGAGGCCAAAAAGGCGGGAGCAGGAGGATTTGTCAGCAAGCCCCTTTTCCGCTCCGCACTGTATGATAAGATCAGCCAGCTCCTCGGAAAAGAAGTAAGTTCTGTCGAGCCGGAGGACGATTATTCGGATCTTGCAGGGATCAATATCCTCGTTGCCGAGGATAACGATATCAACTGGGAGATCATACAGGCTACCCTCGGTATGTTCGGTATGACCTCGGAACGTGCGGAAAACGGACGCATCTGCGTGGATATGATGAAGAATGCCGGAGAAGGGCGCTATACTCTGATCTTTATGGATGTGCAGATGCCGGAAATGAACGGCCTGGATGCTACAAGGACGATCCGCAGGCTGGAAGACCCATGGGCCGCTTCGATCCCCATCATAGCGATGACAGCGGATGCTTTTTCCGAAAACATCACCGAATGTCTGAATGCCGGCATGGACGGACATATCGCCAAGCCCTTTGACGTCAAACTCGTTATCAAGGAAATCCGAAAGATAATAGAAAGGAGATCCAAACAATGAAAAAGCTGCTGTGCATCATCCTGTCGGTATTTATGATCCTCGGCCTGGTTGCATGCGGCTCCGAAGATCAGAAGGAAAACCCAAAAGGTTTTGAACCGAAGCTGGACAAAACTACTGCCTGCAAGATAAAAATTGCCGGCTCTTACAACAATTTTGAGGCCCTTGAAGCGGAGTTCGACCGCTTTAATGAGTATTATCCGAATGTTGAACTTAGCTACACCAAGATCGACGATTACAACAATTCTATCGCTACCGTCCTGAGCGGCAACGATGCGCCTAATATTTTCTTCTCCTTTAGCTGGATGATCGGCAACTCCGCCTACGACTCGGTCTTCGCCCACATGGAAAACCTGGCCGACGGTTCTTTCGGCCTGGATATGGATTGTATCCGCCCCGGGCTCCTCAACCGCGACTCTCAGGGACGTATGCTGATGGTCCCGATCTTTTCTACCTCATTCGGGATGCTTATCAATAACGATCTGTTTGAAAAAGAGGGGCTCAAAGTTCCGCAGACCCTGAGTGAGCTCTTCGATGTCTGCGCCTCCTTCCGCGATAAAGGATATGCAAGCCCGATGATGGGATACTGTGCTGATTCAACAACCTGCCTGATGAATACCGTCGCTTATCCGATCTTTGCAGGAACGCTGGCAGAGCATCCCGAAATGGTCGCACGCGCCAATCAGTGCGATCCTTCGGCAGGCGAATATATGCGCCCGGCTCTTGAAACGCTCTCTCAGATGATCGCAAAAGGCTGCATCGATCTGGAAAAATGCTCTGCGATCGGCGATAACTATGCCGAGGTCATCATGCGCTTCTTTGAAGGTGATGTTCCGATGATGATCTGCATAGGAGATACAGTGTCCGGGACAGGCAAACGCGAAAGCCAGTCGGAAGCTTTTACCGCCCACCCCTTCTCCTATTCATTCGCCCCGATACCGGCGACAGACAAAGGCGGGTATTTCCTTGACACCCCTTCCGTTCAGTTCTCGGTCAACAATGCGTGCAGCGATCTGGATATGACGAATGAATTTATGCGTTTCCTCATTTCAAAAACCGAGCTGAATCAGATGGCGTCCGTAAAGCGTCTGATAACACCGTCCAAGGATCTGTCTTTTGATAAGGTCTATGCTCCGATCGGCGGAGCAGCACCGGAGCTTACCATCTCTCCCTCAGCACTCGGGATCGAAGATACACTCGCAGTTCAGATCCGCCTCGCCTCCTATCTGGTCGGAACTGGAGCTATGACTATCGACGAAGCGATCTCAAAATACGGGACACTTAAATGATTTTCCTATACAAAAAACGGGTGTTCTTCCGGCTCGGAGGAATACCCGTTTTGTTTTCTGGAGAGCTGCTTGCCGCCTTCCGCTCTGCCCCGGGGGCAGGGCCGTATCACAGCCACTTTTTCTTTTTAAAGAAGATAAGGCATATCACTACGATCGCTATGCTTACTGCGATCACGATCGGATAGGAGGCTTTGTATTCCAGCTCAGGCATATACTTGAAGTTCATGCCGTACCACCCGGCAATAAGCGTCAGGGGCATAAATATCGAGGTTATAACAGTGAGCAGCGTCATGATGCGGTTCTGCTTCTTGTCTAACTGTGATTGGTAAAGATCGCGTATCTGGATCGAATAATCACGAAGCGAAGCAGCGATGTCGTGAAGGCGGGAGATGCGCTGGGTAAACAGATGAAAATATCTTGTGTTCTCTTTGGTGAAAAAGTTATTTTCGTTTTCTTCAAGCTCCTGGCCGAGATCAAGGAGCTGCTCATAATGGACACGGAGCTCGCGAAGATCGCTCCTGATATGGCTGACTCTAAGAGAGGGGTCCTTTTCCCCGCCTTCAAGTATATCTTTTTCAATAGTATCAAGCTCCTTGTCGAAGCCCTCCAGCATTACCTGATCGCGGATGACTATCTGTTCAAGAAAGTCATAGATGAATCTTTCAAGGCTCGGCAGCGCCCAGCGCTTGGTACTGATAATGGCGCTTATGTTCTTCTCTACATATCCTGTGTCGTCGATAAAGACTATCCCTTTTTCGTCGAGAGCGAAGGCAAAATTGATGCTCTGCCCGGAGATGTTTTCCCTGTCCGGCAGAGAAAATGTCCCGGTAAGAGAATCGTAGTTCACCTCAGCTTTAGTGGAATTGACAGACATCAGGTCAAGGTCAAGCTCGATCCCCATATCGAACCGGTCCCTGTTTTCGAGCCACTCAGCAGAGGTCAGTACGGCAACATATTTTTCGCCCTTTCCTTTGAGATCGGGGGAAGCTGTTTTTTCGAGCGTGTTTCTGATATAGTAATACATTCCATTCACTTCCGTTAAAAATAATATCAAGACAGCACCGCGAAGCAGTAGCCGGACGGTATTTCCCTAATTATATCACAGATCGGGGAATAATGCAACTTTTGCCCTTTGTCATATATCTTCCGGGCAGGAGAGACACGGGCAGTGCGAGCGCATATTTCCCCCACATCTTGCCCTGCTGAACTTCGAGGCCTTTTTTCTTTGCCTCCTGTTCCGGAAATATCGTCTGAAGCTGCGGCTCTTATATGAGGATGATCCGTGAGCTTTACAGCCTGGAACAAAGGCGCTTTCAAGCGTACATTGACATAAAAGAGCGGCACACCTTCTCCCAAAGGCGTGCCGCTTGTATTAATGTGTGATCTCAGCCGGCCTTACAGATATTTTTCGATAGCACACTGCTCGACGACACGCTTTCCGAGGAGAGTGATCGCCTGCTTCGGGCAGCGGTTCACGCAGCGGTAGCACATAGTGCATCTGCTGCCGGATACCGCTTTGCCGTTTTCAAGAATAATATTATCCATAGGGCAGAGCTTTTCGCATTTCCCGCAGCCTATGCACTTATCGGCATCTATCCTGAGCTTATCCGAGTAATGCCTTGTGTGGCGTCTGAAATACAGCCTTTGTCCGAACAGCCCCGCAAGATGATAGGGCACGCTCAGTCCCTCTTTCGTCGGCCTGCCGTCCTTGAACCGTTTTGCAGCATACCTGATCTTTCGCCTTGCCTCCCTGATAAGCTCCCGGTTTTTCTCCGGCGGGCGCTTCAAGGCCTTTTCGTCGCCGATGCTGTCGGGCATTTTCAGATGCAGCCCTCCGATGATCTGAGCGCCATGCTTCTTTAACAGCCTCCCGAGGCAGCCTGCGCCGTCTCCGCTGAACAAGCCCATAGTCGCTATAACAAAGACCTTCTTGCCCTTCCAGAGAGAGCTGTTATTAGCTATATGATCCTGCACGATCATCGGCACATAGCTGAACTGTACCGGGTATGCATATACTATCGTTTCAGCTTTTCTAATGTATTCTGCGGTGTCTGCATCCTCTATTGAGCAGATCTTCAGATCTCCGAACTCCTTGCAGAACATCTCCAGAGCGTATCTTGAATTGCCTGTCCCGCTGAAATATACTCCTACCATCTCTGATGCTGTGTCAGCCATAGCGATGACCTCCTTCTCTGCTGTTATACTCATTATAGCATCTCCGGGAGCGTTTGTGAAGTGCGGGACGTCATTTTGCTGTGTGACAAATGTAATGATCCCGGTCAGAACCCGTTGTAAAGGAAATCTGTCCAGTAATACTGGCTCATGTATTCGCACTCACAGGCATTGACAGCACCGGGGTCGAGCTCCTTGAAACGGTAAAAATCGCAGTCCAGCAGATCGACATTTACCGAGAGGCTGTTGTAGCTCTTGTTTATCACCTTTTCGGCACCGACGCTCTTTAAAGATTTCAGCATCGCGGAGATCAGCGTCTGGACATAGCTCTGCTGTGTCCTGTCATAGGGCTCGTCCTCAAAAAGGGCAGCAGCTATCTCTTTGGTAGAGCATCTGCTCCCGCAGCGGTGTATAAGATATGCGAAGATCTCTTTTGCGCGGCTCCGCTCAAATCTCAGCGGTGTGCCGTCGGGCAGGAACACATCGAAGTTCCCTCGCCGATGATACTTGTTATCTCAACATCCGCATTACACATATCCCTGAGCCTTCGTCTGATATTCTCCATACCGATATGCGAGCGCCCGTCGTTCTTGATCTCATTTGTGTCAAAGCCAACGCCGTCGTCCGAAACGATGACTTCATAGGCCGTCTCGGTCTCGCGGGAAGCTATGGTAACAGTCCCGCCGTCTTCTTTCATGCCAACACCGTGCTTGACAGCATTTTCCACCAGGGGCTGGACCGACAGCAGCAGTATCATGAACGCTATGGCAGTTATCCCGATGATGATATTGACATAAGTTGATGTAACTATCATATCAGCCGCGGCAGAGAGGTGGAGCACGGCCGCTGTCCCGACAGCAATGACAACGGCCGCTGCCAGGATACCGCTGACCGCCTTGGATATCGGTCTGGAAAGGTTCGATCTGAAATAAACTGTCAGCGAGACGGCAAAGAGATATCCTGTCATCATATCTATAAACAGGCAGACGGTAGTATCGGTTATCCATATCCCGAGATAGCTGCTCAACGACTGCATCATCATATTCAGCCCCCAGAAAAAGCACAGGATGCCGAATGAAAGATACTTGTAGTTTATCCCCCCAGGATAAAGCTCGCAACAGGGAAGAAAAAGATCCCCAGCAGGCAGATGACCGCAAACAGGATCGTTAAGGGCAATGTCGATATATTTCCAGGAATCCCTTATCTCCGGGGGGATGACTCCGCGAAACGTGATCTTTTTAAAGATTCCGCTGATAGGGTCATACCGTGAGAAAGGTTTATACTCCCCGCCGCGATGCAGCGGAGTGACCGTCCTGTCAGGTACAGAGCCTATGCAATATGCTTTTCGATATATTCGGCTACCTCGTCCCTGCCGATATCAAGAGCATAGGCAAACTCATCAAAAAGCATATTCTCAGCAAGGCTGAGATAGAGCTCGTCTGTGGAGCGGAGCTTCTTCCCGCTTTCTGCAAGCTCCCTGCGGCGGAGATACAGTGTCTTGATGAGCCTTATGATCTCGTGCCTGTCGGCATCCTTTATGATACGGCTGAATTCTTCCTTACGCAGGATGTCGTTGTCGATCCGGATGACCTCCTCGGAATCCATGTGGGAGATAAGCTCCTCAGCCTCAGCTTTTGAGCATATCGGGTGCATCTTTTCCAGAGCCGCTTCGCTGTCCATCGGCACATAGAAGGTGTTTTTATCTGAGTTTATATGCCTGAGAATGTAGTAGTCCTTCTCTTTGCCCGAAAAATCGTGCTTTTCTATCGCAGTGACCTTACATATACCGAATGTTCCGTACGCCACCGCATCGCCTATGCTATACATAAGTATCACCTCATAAAAAAATCTGACTATCCCGCTGACACACCACACATATTCCTTAAGGCAACACCGCACAACCCGCGGCTAACGCCTCTGCACATCATCTGCTTGCCAGCTTTCCGTCATATTACCCAAATTCTCCTTGACTTGCGTCAGCAAGCCTGCGTCGAATTTAGGCAATCTGACGAAAATCTGGACGGCGCATCTGATACACAGGGGTCGTGCGGTGTTGCCTTAAACAAAAGGCTTTTTATCTTGCTGTGCTATCCCCCGCCGGAGGCGGGGGATAGCACAGCGTTGGTCTAATTGCCGTAATCTCCTAAATAAGGTGTTTGAAAATGGTGTGTCAAAGGGATAACCATATAAAAAAATCAGAACGTGATGCAAGCAACTGGACTTACGCAGTAACTGCAACACGTTCTCTTATCATATTATAGCACTTTCCCGGCGGAAAAGCAAAGGGAGTTTTGCACAAAAATCTTTATCTCATACATCCGTAAACAGACAGATAGCTTGCTGCGGAGATCTGCTCTGTTTAAGCTGCCGGGGGAGCATCAAAGCGCCGCCGTCTCTTCATTGACAGTGTCTTCGGTAGCCGCCATAGCCTGAAGAGTCAGGGTCAGCAGTTTGTCAAGCTCCCAGCCGAGCTGGTCAGCTCCCCGCTCGATGACCTCTCTTGAACAGCCCGCTGCAAAGCCCTTGCTCTTGTATTTCTTTTTCAGCGATCTTAGCTCCATATCCTTTGTGCTTTTGGAGGGGCGCATAAGAGCAGCCGCACCGATAAGCCCTGTCAGCTCGTCAGCAGCGAAAAGCACTTTCTCCATCTCGTGGACAGGCTCAACGTCAATGGTCGCACCGCAGCCGACGGTTATGCCATAGCCGTGAGAGCAGACCGCATGGATTATGTCTTCATCGGCTCCTCCCTCACGGAGCAGCTCCGGGGCTTTGAGACAGTGTTCCTCCGGGTAGAGCTCAAAGTCGATGTCGTGCAGCAGCCCGACTATCCCCCAGTATTCCGCTTTGTCGCCATAGCCCAGCTCTTTAGCATACCATTTCATAACAGCCTCGACGGTCAGCGCGTGCTGCAAGTGGAAATGATCCTTGTTGTATTTCCTCAGCAGCTCAAATGCCGAATCTCTTGTTATCATTACTATCCGCACCTTTCTGTTTCTAGATAGGGATCCTGTTTGCAACATCTATTATACATCATTCATCCGGGTTTTTCAATCCTGTTCTGACCTTTTCCCAAATTAACAGTATTTTCCTTGCTTTTGCAGACCGGGTGTGATATAATGAAAGTATAGGCAAGGGGGAGAGAAAATGATAAACAAGCTGAAAAAGCATATAAGAGAATATTTCGTGGGTAATGAAGAGACCGTAGACTGCCTGCTGGTCTGCCTCTTCGCAGGAGGACATATCCTTCTCGAGGGCGTTCCCGGGGTCGGCAAGACGACTCTGGCTTCGACTCTTGCAAAGTCGGTAAAGTGCGATTTCGGAAGGATACAGTTTACCCCGGACACCCTGCCCTCTGATGTTATGGGGACAGAGATATTCAATATGAAGACCGGAGAATTTGAATACCGTGAGGGCGCGGTCATGCATCAGATCCTCCTGGCAGACGAGATAAACCGCACTTCTCCGAAAACTCAGGCAAGCCTCCTTGAAGCAATGGCGGAGCAGCAGACTACTGTAAGCGGCGTAAAGCATAAGCTCCCGCAGCCCTTTATGGTCATCGCAACTCAGAACCCTGCAACATTTATGGGAACATTCCCCCTGCCGGAAGCGCAGATCGACAGATTTATGATGAAGATAACTCTGGATTATCCCGACGAGACCGAAGAGCTCCGCATGACTAGGAATATGCTCTCCGGGAAGACCGCCGAAGCTGTCGAAAGCGTCATAACCGCCGAGGACATCATAGAGATGAAGGCGCAGGCAGCTAAGCTGACCATAAAGGACGATGTCATACTCTATGCCAGAAATATAGCGGAGCTGACGCGGCAGGAAAAGCGCTTTGTGCTGGGAGCGAGCCCGAGAGCAGTTCTGGCTCTCATAAAAGCCTCGCAGGCCAGAGCTTTTATCGAGGGGCGGGATTTTGTAAAGCCGGATGATGTCAAGGCTGTCGCGCCCTATGTCCTGACACACAGGCTCTCCCTGACCTCCGAGGCCAGGAGCGCCAGAGAGGATAAGGATGCTATCCTCGCCGGGCTCATCAAAAAGACAAAAGTCCCGGTGGGATGATATTTCCGCTTTTCGTCTATTATTATCAGAGGTCATTATGAAAAGAAACAGAATTATCTGGGGCATACTGTGGGTGCTGTCTGTCGTCGGGATAAGTCTCCGGGGCGGAGCCGTGACCTTCGGCATTTTCACAGCCCTTACTCTTGTCCCGATCGTTTCCGCTGTCTATCTGCTGGCAGTGTATAAGCTGTTCCATATCTATCAGGAGCTGGATCAGAGATTCGTCACAGTCGATGAGCCTGTGCGTTACCGCTTCGCCCTGGTGGATGAATATCCGATACAGTTCGTGGGGATAAGAGTTAAGTTCTTCTCCTCCTTCTCGACTATAACAGACCTGAACGACGAGACCGAATATGAGCTGAGACCTCATTCAAGGATAGAGAAGGAGACCAGGCTCATCTGCAAATACCGCGGCGAATATGAGATCGGTATCAAGGAGATCGTTATCCAGGATTATTTCCGCCTGTTCAGGATAAGCTATAAGAATAAAGAGCGTATCCGCGCTTTTGTAAAGCCAAAGCTGATAAATACCGACAGGATCGGTGAGCTCGAGCTGTCTGAGGCCGTAAGGGAAATGGAGCTGAACCGCACCGAGCTGGATGTTCTCAGCCGTGAATATGTCCCCGGGGACGACCGCAGATTCATAAACTGGAGCCAGTCCGCCAGAACGGGGGCCCTTATGACAAGGCTCTTCACAGGCTCGGACCATCAGGAGATAGCTGTCATCACCGATACTTTCAGGCGGAGCAGCGAGAGATCGCAATTCCTGCCTGCCGAGAACAAGATACTTGAAATAGCTCTGGCTGTAACATATTATTTCAGGAGAAACAATATTTCCGCTGCGGAATATCATCTCAGTGATGAGCTGGTCTGCCTTAATGTCGGGGCAGCGCGGAGATTCGATGATTTTTACGATATGCTCTCCGAGACCGCCTTCAGCGATCTGAACACCCATAAGCTCCTCTACGGAGAGGTCATGCGTAAAAGAGAGATCTTCCAAAGCTCTATGATCTTCCTGATCCTCTCCTCCTGGGATAATGCCGCTGACGCCCTGCTCAAAGAGTTCGAGAGAAACGAGCTCCATACCGTCGTTTGCTATGTCAACGACAGAGAAGAAAATAAGCTGGACCTTTCCGGGCGCAAAGGCTGCGATCTCATACAGTTTTCGCCTTACGAGGATATTACGAAGGGGCTGAGAGAATGAGCACAATGTATGATGTTATCAACATCCTGCCCCTCTCTCTCCTCTCGGTGATGCTTCTGGGGCCCTATGCTGATATCCCGGGAAACAGCTTTCCGGCGTTTGTCCTGTGCCTGCTGTTTTCTGTCTGGATGATCGCGCTTCGCAATATGAAGCCGAAGAACAGGCTCCGCAGCATAGGTATAGTCTCTGTATTCATCACCGGTCTTCTGCTGGCTGTCGGGGAAGAGCGCAGGGTGGTATTCTTTGAAAAGTATCTCTGGGTGATATGGATTTTATGCTTCTGCGCCGGGGCGATGGCTGCCGGCCTTATCCTGTATAGGAGCATCTGGCTGAGAAGAGCCGAAGCTGCCGGCTTTTTTGTTTTCAGTATAATTGTTACGGCAGTGGGGCAATATCTGAGCAAGAGCGAGTTCGCGCTGATCTGCTTTATTATCCTTGTCCGCATATCCGAGGAGATACAAAGAAAATGGAAAAAGAGCGGCAGCACAGATATGAACGACCATGTGACAAGGACAGCGCCGTTCCTGGCAGGGCTCTGCGTTATCATATATCTGCTCCCGGCTCCCGCCGAGCCTTTCAGTTGGCAGTTCGCAAAGGATCTCTTCTATAAGACTCTCTCCTGCTTCAGCAGGCTCTTCGGATCTGATGACCGGCTCTCGGACAATTACGGAGTCATCGGCTTTTCCGATGAGGGCGGCTTCCTTGCAGGGCTTGGCAGCAGCGATGACGAAGTCCTGTATATCACGACCAATAACAGCTCGATCAAGGATATAAGGCTCATTGGCTGCATAAGCGGTGAATTCGGCGGCAGAGGCTGGGTATTTGACACCGGCAGCGAAAGCACTCTCAGGATGACAGATACTCTCGAGACCTCAGCCGCTGTCAGAAAAGGCCATTCTTCCTCACGCCTCGATTATCTCAAAAAGCTGGATATGAGCTGCGAATCCCTCTTGCTTAATACAAAGTATATCTTTTCTCCGGCTAAGATCAAAATGGAGGAATCAAAGGAAAAGACCGACGGTATAAGCGACAGGAACGGGAGCATTATCGCTGACAGCAGCCTGGGCTATAAGGATACATATCAGATCGCCTGCTATGTCGTCAACTATGCCAACCCGCAGCTTCGGCGTCTCCTGGAAAATGCTGCCCCCATAGAGAAGGATGAGTGGGAGCAGACCGTATTGGAAGAGGGAGTGTCCGGAATGGAAGAATATTCCTTTGAAGAATATCAGCAGTACCGCAGCTCCGTCTATGAGACCTTCTGCCATTCCTACGGTGTTTCGGATGAGGTGGAGGAGATACTGGATAAGATAAAGAGCAGCGCAGGAAGCAGATATGAAGCCGCAAAAATGCTTGAAGAATATCTGCGTAAATTCAGATATTCCACCGATTGCGGTCCTCTTCCCGAATCTGTCAGCGATGCCGGGAGCTTCCTCGATTACTTCCTTTTCAGCTCTCAGGAAGGCTACTGTATGCACTTTTCCACCGCCTTTGTCCTTATGGCCAACGAAATGGGGATACCCTGCCGCCATGTTCAGGGCTATTCTTCCGAAGCTGGCTTCCGGGGCAGTGTCATCGTCAGAGATAGCGATGCTCATGCCTGGCCGGAGGTGTATTTCGATAACGTCGGCTGGATCGCTTTCGAGCCTACTCCGGGGCACTCTGCTCCCGTCGGCTGGGCTGTAAACGATAAGGATCTGCCTCTCCCGGACAAGGGCGAGGGAGATCACCATGAGGATATGCAGCCTAAGGACCTCCCCGATATCCCGTCGGTCCAGGAGGAAAAGACAGGGATAAGCCCTCTGATATTTATTATCCCACTGCTCTTGGTCATCAGCTTCCTGCTTCTGTTCTACACATTCAGCCGCTTGCTTGCCGTAAGGCGGTACAGGCGAATGAACAGCCGCGATAAGTTCAGATATCTGGCGCAGCAGAATATCCGTTATATAGGTTATCTCGGCCTGACGCTGGAAGAGGGCGAGACCTTGTCCGAGTATTCGGATAAGATCAAGAGCGCGGGAGATCAGGCCCTTAATGAGAATCTCGGCTTTATCCGGATATATGAAGCCCTGCTCTATTCCGACAGGGAAGTATCAGACGAGGATATCGCTTCAGCGGAGAAGTCCACACGAGCTGTCCGCGGGCTGGTAAAAAGGCAAAGCCTGAGATCAAGGCTCATGCTGCTGATAAAAAATCAATGATCTGTGATGATACAGCCGGACAGGTGCTCCGGCTGTTTTCCTTTTCCGGCAGATTGACACAGCAGCTTTTGTGTGCTATGATATGTATAGATCGGAAATATCAGCGCGGCAGAGGGTGACCTCTGTATACGACCGCGCCCGGAAAATAAGGAGGAGCTATGAAAACAGCAGTAATAACCGGCAGCACAAGAGGCCTCGGATACGAAATGGCAAAATGCTTTCGCAGATACGGCTGGAACGTTCTGATAAACGGCTCTGACGAAAAAAGACTTGCTGCCGCAGTAAAGGCTTTGAAAAGTATAAAAGGAAAGGGCTCCGTTGCAGGGCTGCGGGCCAGCGTGGTATCACCGGCAGAACTCAGCGCCCTGGCCGTTTATGCAAAAAAGCAGTTCGGCAGAGTGGATATCTGGATAAACAATGCCGGAGTCAATCAGCCTATGGATGCCCTTTGGGAACTTTCGGACGAGGATATAAACTCCCTGCTGGATATCGACCTGCGCGGCACTGTGTTCGGCAGCAGGATAGCTGTCCGGCTCATGGAAAAGCAGCCGGGAGGCGGCTTTGTCTATAATATCGAAGGGTTCGGCAGCGACGACACTATGATACCCGGACTGAATATGTACGGGACCTGCAAGCGTGCTGTCACCCATTTTACCGTCGCTCTTGCGAAGGAGCTGGAAGAGCGGCACAGCAGGGTCAGAGCAGGCAGGCTGGCGCCGGGGATAATGGCAACGGATTTCCTTACAAACGCCCTGGGCGGGCAGAAGAAGATCGACCTTCCCGAGAAGACCAAAAAGGTGTATAACATCCTGGCAGACCGCCCCGATGCGGTTGCGGGATTCCTTGTGAAGCGTATGCTTGCAAACAAAAAGAACAATGTTAGGATAAATTGGCTCACAGGGCGTAAAGCGGCATTCCGTTTTATGACAGCCGGCCTACGCAAACGCGATCTCTTTGCGGAGTGAGAATGTGCAGAAGTGATCGCCGGGCATGAGCAGATACGGAAAAACCGTATATCCTTCCCGCCGCAGGCAGAGAGGATATACGGTTTGTTTTCTGAAAACGGTCTGTTATCTGTATCCGATCCAGGGGATGAAGATCGTTGTGCCTTCGGTGTCGATCCAGGTGTAGCCTGCGTCAGATGCGTCGAAGGTGCCCTTGTGCTCGGTGTCAATGGTATCGCATTCAGCGACATCTCCGTTCTCGTCGAATACTACTGCGCTCTTTACTGCCTTATCATAGTACATCTTGGAGCCGTTGGCATAAGCGGTGAAGGTGTAAACGGTCGCGGTGTTCGCGCCGGTGGGGTAGGTTACAGAGATCTTGTAGAGGGAGCAGTTGATCTTCTCAACGTTGAGAAAGCCGCTGTTGGAATCCTTGTCGGTGTAGCAGCCGATGGGGAAGCCGTCCTTGGCATCGTGAACTCTCCAGTCGTTGACCATATCCTTGCAGAAGGCGTTGCTGTGGAGCTGAGGCGCCTGAGCAGCGGGAACTGCGGGAACGTCCTCTTTCTTTTCCTCAACAACGGGCTGCGCCATAACTGCGGGAGCTTCCTGCTTCAGAATGGCAGCGGGCTTGGCAGTATCAACGGGGGCTGCGGCTTCCTTCTTTTCAGCCTTGACGACCGGATCGGAAGCTGCTGCGGTCTTATCTTCCCGGGGAGCCTTGCCGTCCGTGTAGGCGATAGTCTCGGCAGCGGCTACAGGGGCCTGTGTAACATCGGTCTTCTTTATCGGGTCGCCGGAAAATGTGAAGATCAGCAGGCCTGTCGCCATTGCTGCCGCCGCGACAAGAGCGGTGACCGATGCGATGAATTTCTTGTTGTCATTCTTTGCGGATGCTTTCTTTTTTGTCATTGTGTTGTTCATGGTGGTTTCTCCTTCTGTTTTTGATTTTATGCTTTTCTCTTTCTGTGATCACATAATATCATGCAGACCTTTGCAAAACCTTTGCAAATTTTGCAAAAAAATGCGAAAGATCACGCAAACGTTTTCTTTTTGTAGAGCTGCACAAAGATGCAAGAAAACGGTTGAAAGATTATAGCACTAATGCAGGCGCCTCTGCCGCCGTATCGGGGACAGCAAAAAAGGGCTGTTGCAGCAACAGCCCTTAACATTATCATATATTACGCTGATCTCTTATCCAGCGCTGACATCAGCCAGTGAGCCAGCTTCATATTCAGCATCATTGCCGGGACGGTAAGTGCGGCGGAAATGACGGTCAGCGTATCAAATGCTATCAGCCCAAAGGTCCTGATAACTATCAGCAGACTCAAAGGCAGGCAGATGATACTCGTTATCAGCGAGGGGATGAATTTCCCGACATATATACATATAGCGATATGCGCGACAAAATGCCCCGTCAGACAGAGCAGCATCCCGAACCAGATCCCGTAAAGCACTCTGCCCGGGAAATAATACGCCAGCAGGCTGAGCCCGAAGAAGGGGATGAATTCTTCGTAGACTGCCGCAGCAAAGCCTTCGTTGGTGAACTTTCTGTAAGCAGCGGTTATGTGCGGATGCTTTATGAACATCTGAGGATTCCTGCGGAAGAACCACCCGAAGCCAATGATCTCTTCCATATCGTGAAAAATGAAAATAATGGGTAAAAGCAGGATGCAGTCTTTCATAAAAAAATCCCTCCTTGCAAAACTGACACACTTGTATCTTTTGTGATCCTATGATATAATAAAATAGACCCGAAGTCAATACTATCATCAAAAGATACACTATTTTGCAGATGTGTGTCACTTTGGAGGGAAGACAATGACAGAATCGAACAACCCGTCAGCAATAAGATCGCAGGAGGAGATAACCTCTGCTTTGTTGGCGCTTATGCGCGAACACCCCTATTCCGAGTTGACCGTCAAGCAGATCGTACTCGAAGCCCGGCTGGCCAGAAAGACCTTCTACCGGAACTTTGAGTCCAAGGACGATGTGCTGCTCTCGCTGGTGCGGAGGATCCTCGGAGAGTATTTCGATACCGTCAACAATGCCCGGAGCGATGTCCTGACAACGGTCTTTTCCTTTGCGGACAGGAACCGGGAGCTGCTCCTGCTGCTGGACAAAAATGATATGCTGCATATCCCGCTTCAGTGCATGAACGAAAACGCTCCGGCTATCCTTGCAGCTCAGAACAAAGAGCTCAACCCTTTCTTCAGGCTCTTTCAGGGGCTCTCTTCGGATTATCTGATATACCTGAATATCGGCGCGGTCTGGAATGTGCTCTCCCTCTGGATACATAAGGGTATGAAAGACGAGCCGGAGACTGTCCGGCAGACGCTGGAAGGGTATCTGCGGAGGATAAAAGAAGCCCCCGTATTGTAATAAAATGTTATCTGACTATCCCGCTGACACACCACACATATTCCTTAAGGCAACACCGCACGACCCGCGGCTAACGCCTCTGCACATCATCTGCTTGCCAGCTTTCCGTCATATTACCCAAATTCTCCTTGACGTTGCGTAAAGCGAAGTGAACTTCGCTTGCAAGCCTGCGTCGAATTTAGGCAATCTGACGAAAATCTCAGCTCAACTTTATTGAGCTTGCGCGCGATCTGATGCACAGGGGTCGTGCGGTGTTGCCTTAAACAAAAGGCTTTTTATCTTGCTGTAATCTCCTAAATAAGGTGTTTGAAAATGGTGTGTCAAAGGGATAACCATAAGATGTTATTTACCACTTGACGTTATCTGCCGTTCATGATATAATATGTAAGTACCGGTCCGGAGATGTACTGGCTGCCTCTTGCCGCTGATACGGCCGGGAGGGCGAGGATCAACGGTAAGCAGGATCGGAGGATAATAATACAGGAGAAACAGCCTATGAAGAGAAAGATCGTTGCATTTGTGTCTGCGATAATGATAGCTGCGGCAGCTTGCCCGGTTTCGGCTTTTGCTTTGGAAGACGGCTTTGAGAAAAAGAGTGTCAAGGCTTATCTTTTTTCTATGGATAAGAGCGAGGAGCTTGAATGCCTGTTCAGTCAGGCGCTGCCTGAGGTGCCGTATATAAGCGCCGAGGATTATCTCGACAGGATATACACAGTGGATTTCACCACAGCTTCCAGCGGAGATGTCTATACTGTCTCCGGCAACGAAATGACCATAACAGTAGATGCTGCCAAGGATACTGTCGTGATCAAAAATTATGATATCAGACTTCAGAAAGAAACCGTCGAAGCGGAGGATAAGAGAGAACACAGCAACTATATAGACCAACTGCCCGACAGAACTGAAGGCGAAAACAAGGACGCAGAGTTTACCCTCTCCGACTACAATATCGACCTTATCGGAGAAGACGGCAAGGTATATTTCCCGCTGTCTACTATCTCGGATATATTTGACCCGTCATATAATGCCGCAGAGTACGTGAACGGGAACATCTATTTTGTTGCCTCCATGTCCTCAGAAAGTGGTAAAGACGGCTATTTTGACCGTTCATCGGTATATGAGAAGGAAGAGCGCTCACAGGCTATGGCTGATTTCACTTATAACGAGTTCTGCTTCGTTATCGACAATCTCTATGCCTGCCCCTCAAAAGCTCCAATATCCGAAAGCATCCTTAAAAACGGGATGGATAAGTCTCTTGACTCATTCAGCGACGATACCCGCAAAGCCAAGGAGCTCCTGCACTCTACAAGCCGCCTTGATAATATGGTCGGAATGACTCTGCTGCTCGAAGCATTCAATGACGGAGGACATACTGTTTTTGCCGGATTCCTGACAGAAATGGATACGGATGATTTAATCGGCACATCTCTGGTTGACAGCTATATAAGCAAGATGAATGATGATAATGATCCGTTCAGCAAGAAGGTCCAGGAAATAATGGCATCTACGGACAAGGATTCATTCAGCGATAATTTCCGCGAGCTCAGAGACACCAATTATGCGAAGCTGGAAAAAGTTAAGGAATGGCCCGGGGATGATAAAACTGCTTTTTATGTTAACGGCGCAACAGCTTACTTTGTCTTTGATTCCTTTGATAATGAAGTGATAAAGTCGTTCAAATGGTCGCTGGACTATGCGAAGGAAAAAGGGATAAGGAATTTTGTCATTGACATTTCCGCAAACGGAGGCGGAGATTCAGATGTTGTCTGCTATATCAACGCAATGATAAATAACAAGAATAAAGATAACAATAACTATTCGATCAGCATGAATAGCTTTGCTTCCGGCAACAATATCGTCAGGAACTATGCGCTCGATATGGACCTTAACGGAACGATAGACGAGAAGGATAAGGAAGTCTATTACGATTTCAATTATGCGATCATGACATCCGAGATCTCCTTCTCCTGCGGAAATCTGATGCCTATCCTGGCCAAGAAAGACGGCGTGCCGATCCTTGGCTGGACCTCCGGCGGCGGGAGCTGCATGGTAGTCAAGCATTACTTCCCCGATTCGATGTTCTATTTCGCATCCAGCATCTATAAGCTGATAACGCTCGACGACCTGAGTGCAGACTTTGAAGAAGGTGTGGAACCCAATTGTCTGCTTGCCCAGATCACAGAAGATCACCGCGCAGACTATGAGAACTTCTTTGATTTTGTCAAGATAGAGAGCTTCATCGACGGCTTCTACGGAGTAGAGCCGGAGCCTTCCGGGGCTGATACTCCCTCAGGCACAGATAAGCCTGCTTCTACCGGCGTTTCCAATACAGCAGCCTTGGTGGCCGCAGCTTGTGCCGCAGTAGTGATATTGACCGTAAGGCGTAAGAGCAAAGCTCAATAAAAGCTGTCAATGAGGCTGCTGTACGAACAGCCTCCGGCATAAAATGGGTATTCCTCCGTTGGGGGAATACCCATTTTACACACTTTCTCCGAGCTGCAAAACAGAGCGGAGAGTCTGCTCAGGCTGACTTGTGACGATCAGGCTGAAATATGAAAGAAAACTGAATGGGGAGGTACAATACTATGGGCGTGTTTACTTTGCAGGATGATGAGATGACCATGCAGTATTTTCGCTTCGGCACTCCGGGCGGAAAGCCCTTCGTTATCATACCGGGGCTGTCGTTGAAGAGCGTTATGGGGATGACTCCGCTGGTTGAGGTGCAGTACAGATCCCTCGCAGGGGATCATGACCTTTATCTTATCGACCGCCGCAGCAATATCCCCGGTTCATACAGCATCTATGATATGGCCGATGATACCGCAAAGGCGCTGGATATGCTCGGCCTGAAAGATCCGGTTATCTACGGCGTTTCTCAGGGAGGGATGATCGCTCAGGCGATAGCTGTCAAGCGCCCCGACCTTGTGGGCAAACTCATAGTCTGCTCAACTGCTGCCTTTATCGGCGGCAAGGCATCTGCGCTGTTTGAAAGCTGGGCAAGGCTGGCGGATGAAAAGGCTGTCTCCGAGCTGATGATGTCCTTTGCAGAGCACGTTTATTCTGAAGAATACTGCGAGAAGAACAGAGATGCCTTCCTTGAATTCGGCAAGGCCGTTACCGATGAAGAACTCCGGGGCTTTGCGATAATGGCCAGGAGCTTCGGCGGCTTCGATGTAAGAGGCGGGCTGGGCAGCATAAAAGCGCCCGTCCTGGTAATGGGCGCCGGGAGGGATAAGATCTTCGAGCCGGAGTGCGCCCGGGAAATAGCCGAGCTCACACAGGGCGAGATATGTATCTATGATGACGAGCCCCACTGCGTTTATGACAGCAATGCGGATGTGCTCCTGCGCATAAAGCGCTTCGCGGATAAGCAGACCGCATCGTGAGCCGCAGACCGTACACGGTAATATGACCGCTGCGCTGTCTTTCAGCGCGGCGGAGTGCAAAAAAGCCGTATATCCTCTCCGCTTGGGGGATATACGGCTTTTCGTTATTCTCTGCTTTGCGAAGCAGCTTTGATACTACTTCTTTTCAGCTTCGGCGGCAGGTCGGTATTTCTTTCCTTCGATCTCGACATAGTCAAGCTCCTCGGTATCTATAGGCTCCCGGAAGCACAGATCGGAATAGGAGTACCTGCCCATCTCGACCCAGCGCTCATGTGTCATGGGGTTGTCGTTAAGATCCAGTGTACCGGTAGAGCCGCTTGAAAGGATGGGCGCTATCTGCCCGTTTCTAAGATGCACAGAGGCCATGGCTTCCGGTTTTGAGGCCTCAACAGCGTATTTTGTATCTCTCTCGTCAAAGCGGATATATACAGCCAGGGGCGAGATCCTCACATCGTGGTAGCCGCCGGGAGAATCAGCTTCGAGCCGTATAAGCTCCATGTTCTTTGAGATGTCGATATCGACATTGAGCCCGGACAGAGCCTCGATAAGATGCAGCGGCTTGCCTGTGTCCATCAGTCTGTTGTCAAAGACGAACTTGATATTGAAGACATCATCGTTCTCTTTGTTGATATATCTCTCATTGGAGTGCATATTCGCGTTGGTGACAGGCTCCTGATAGAATACAAAATTGTAGATGCTGTTGAAATACTGCGGCGCATTACTGTAGAGATTCATATAAGGCATCATAGCGTCATCGACTCTTCTCCTGAACTCTTTGTAATCCCCGAGCCCGGCCTCCCGGTATTCCTCCTCGTTATCAAGGAAGTATTTCATATCTCTGATATGCTGTCTGCCTGTATCGTTCTTGGCATGGAATGAGACCATAACATAGGAGAGAAGTTCGTCAGAGAATACTCCTTCAACTACCAGCTTCGCATCATCGTTCTCTGCGGAGACCTCTCTCTTGTAGAACTCTCTGACGACGGGCGCACTGTCGTCCTTCATATTAAAGAACCTCTCATGAGTGTTCCGATTCCCGGCAACGGCCGTCGCTGTGGGGATCAGTACCAGCGCTGCCGCGAGGATGATCATTACCCGGCGCCTGAGCACAGGATGTCTCCTGCTGATCCCCGCTTTCTGCATCGAAAGTCTGAGGACAGTCTCTGTGTCCTCGCTCTCGCACCTCTCGGCTATGCTTCCGAGCTCCTCCTCGAAAGCAGCAAGCTCTTCGCTGGAAATGCCTTCCAGGCAGTTTTTAAGCATCTTCTCCATTATCATCACCTCGTAACATCTTTCTGAGCTTTTTGAGCCCCCGTGAGATCTTCTGATCGACAGTGTTTTGTCTGAGCTTCATCGCTTCGGCGATCTCGGCGCTCCTCTGCCCGAGGAAATACTTTCTCAGGAAGATCTCGCAATCCGGTTCGCCCAGCGATCTAAGAAGCTCGATAAGCTCGGTGCGCTCATACTGCGGCTCGGCCTCCGCCTGCTCCGGCAGCTCCTCCAGCGGGACAGTCTCGGCCCCGGAGCGTTTCCTGCGGAAAACTCCTATGCAGTGCCGCACCGCGATGACGGATATAAAAGCCTTCAGCGATTTGATCGGTTCTTTCTCCGCGCGGAAGGCTGTAAGTATCTCCGCAAATATATCTCCCGATATCTCCGCTCTCTCGGCTGCCGTAGTCAAAGCTGCGAGCCTCGACCGGACGATAGTGCCGACATACGGGGCATACTGCCTGATGAGCTCTTCATAGCCTGTGCGTACATCCTTTTTTAAAAGGCTCAGTATTTTTTCATCCGTCATCGGCTTCACCTCGCTTCATATATAACAGTAGAGAGACAGGCTGAAAAACTGACAGGCCGCTTGATCTTTTTCGGCCTGCCTCAGAGAAAAAAACTCCGCAGGCTGTTCCTGAGGATACTGCCTGCGGGGTGATATTCCGGATCCTGATTCTTCGGATATACATATTCGGGGGCTCTTGCGGCCGGAGCTCGGCTAAAGGCAAAGTCAGATCTCCGGGTGCAGCTTCAATATCTCGTATATGTGCCCGATGTTGCCCTCTCCGGCAAATTGTGTCATATCAAAGAAATCCTCCGAGAGCGGCATCCAGAGAAGCTCGTTCTCTGTTCCGCTGACCTCCTTCGGCTGCGCCAGCCTTCCGGCATAGATCTCCACATAGCAGCCGTCAAGAGGGTAATCAAAGCTCATGAGCCGGACTATGCTCAGGTCCCTCCTGGTCAGCGAGGTCTCTTCAAAAAGCTCCCTGTATGCGGCGTCCAGATGATCCTCTCCTTTTTCTATCTTCCCGCCGACAAGATTGTATAGCCCCTTGTAAGGTTCCTTGAGCCGTCTGCACATGAGCCAGCGTTCTCCGTCAGGGTGCAGAACAGCGATACAGTTATAGCCCTGCATATCTATCACTCCTTGTAAGATCAGGTCTCTGCCCATGTCTTCCGATGCAGCCCGGGGCAGCGGAAAAGCCTTCAGCAGTTCCCTGTATATACATATCTCAGCTTTTCTCTCGCTATATCCGCAAGACGGTATATCAGCTTTACATCTGTGGGCGGCCTGTCGGTCATCCTGAAGCGGGGGAAAAAGCGGGAAATGTGGAGCGGTATTTCCGGGTCAAGGGAAGCGACCCGGGCGGAAAGCTCCCGCATTTCCTCCTCGGTGTCGTTCATTCCGGGGACGATAAGAGTCGTCAGCTCGACATGGGCGGTCTTGCGGGCCCGGCCGATAAAATCCAGCACCGTCCGCAGATCTCCGCCCAGAGTCTTTCTGTAAGTCTCAGCGCTGATGCTTTTCAGGTCGATATTGAAAGCGTCGATGTAGGGCGCTATCTCTTCCAGCACCCAAAGCTCCGCCGTCCCGTTGGTGACAACAGCATTTTTCATACCCCGCTGCCGGATGAGCTTCGCAGTATCTCTGATAAACTCATATCCGATCAGCGGTTCGTTGTAGGTGAATGCCATACCGATGTTCCCGTCGCGGAGATGATATCCTGCAAGTTCAGCCAGCTCCTCGGGAGAGATCTCCCGGCAGACCTCCCGGCAGCGCTCCGCCTCCTTCGACCAGGATATGCTGTGATTCTGGCAGAAAGGGCAGCGCAGATTGCATCCGAAGCTGCCGACAGAAAGGATCCTGCTGCCGGGGAAAAATCTTGCCAGAGGCTTTTTCTCGACAGGGTCAAGGGCGACCGATGTGATCCTGCCGTAGTTCAGCGCCCTGATCTCCCCGCCGGAGCATATCCTGCCGCCGCAGGATCCGGTCTGACCATCTCTGAGCTCACAATGCCTGAAACAGACCTCGCATCTTGCCATATCCTCACCTACTTGTGTCTTATTACTTCAAATCTCTCAAGGGTGATATCGTCATCGTATGTGATGCCGCCCTTCATCATAGCGATCTCTATCTGCTGATCGACCGTATCGACTCCCTCAAGGTCGGGCAGCAGCAGCCCTCTCTTCCAGCCGGATGTGACGATGACTCCGTACCGCCTGACATCCAGCTCCCGGGGAGAAGCTATCTCCTCCGGCTCTGTGAGAACATCGACATTTATCTCCAGATACGGCAGCTCGTCCTCCGTTACGGCAGGAAAGCGCGGATCTCTGGTGGAGGCGCTTATGGCGTTCTGGATGATCTCTTCAGCCAGATCCTGCCTTGTCGCCGTTATTGTCCCGATGCAGCCCCGGAGCCCGCCGTTCTTGTGGATGGAGACAAACGCTCCCGCCCGGGTGTTTTTCATCTCATCCGGAATATCTCCCGGGACAGACAGCTTTTTCCCGGTGGAAACATAAGTCTCAATGGTCATCCTCGCAAGCCTGACATATGGGTCCTCCGAAGGGATAAAAGTGCAGATGCCGTATCCGACTCCTGTGACATCCTCGTGGGAAAGCTGTTCTGCTCTGATGTTCATGCCTTCCAGCGCTCCCGCCATTATGACGAATGACCTGTGCCCGCACTCTGCTGCTCTGCGGCAGAAGCTCTCGTCAAAGCTGAGCAGCTCCTCAAAGGCTCCTCGGGAGCAGACATCCATGACCTTCCGGTCGTATTCCGGTCCCTCCGGGGCGAATCCGTAAGGGCCGCTGCTCTTTAGCTTATGGGAGAGGTCTCCGCTGGCGACATATACCGCCCGTCTTCCAAGCTGATTAACTGCTTCTGCGATGAGCTTTCCAAGCCTGAAATGGGTCTCCAAAGGCAAACCGGAGAGCCCGATCCGTATGATCTTCCCGCCCTTGTATCTCTGACGGATGAACCAGAGCGGCACCATAGTTCCGTGATCGAGGGAAGGGTCCTGCTCTCCCTGTGTCCCGGCGGGAATGTGCTGTTCGGCGGCAAGGCGCTCTATGAGCTTTACCAGCCCGGAGTCGTAATCCTCGTCAAAGCAGACCTGCGGGGCTCCGAAATCCGCAAAGGAACCGGAAGCGCCGCTCCCGGGCGAGATATGGAACCAATCGTAATACATAACAGAATGAGGGCTGGAGATGATGATCGTTTCGGGCTTTATGTCAGCGATCTGTTCAGCGACCTTCTCATAAGCGCGGATCGTTGCTGCTACCTCCCGCTCTCTGCCCCTCCCGACGGCGGGGACGATCAGCGGCGGATGCGGCACCATAAATGCGGCTGCTATCGACATATTTTCCGACCTCCCTGGTATTATCGTTCTGATGATATTATACCTCATACTGCGCGGACGGTCAAGAGGCGGCAGGCATCATTTCCCGCAGGAGATGCTTCTGTCAAAGGCCATGCGGCCGGGCATTTTTGCCGGATCAGCCGGGCAAGGTCATTTTTCGGCCCGGCAGTATTGCAAAAGCGGATAAAAAATGGTATAATACTTTCAGCAGACCCGAGATAAATGTAAAAGTGAGGTAATCAAAATTCCCGAAGTATCAAACGACAGACGTGCGCAGAAGACGAGAAAGGCTCTTACCAATGCTCTGGCTTAGCTCCTGACGGAGAAAGAGCTGCATAAGATAACCGTTCAGGAAATATGTGATAAAGCTGAGCAGTATCATCAAGGGAGTTTTCCGGCAGAAGCAGATCGAGAAGGGCGCTGGCGTTTCTGATGAGACTGAGCTCGAATATATGTGCCCATACCGCGCACAGGGCTGTATCGCCTTAATCTCGGATTGGGTCAGCGGCGGCTTCAGGGAGCCTGAGGATTCCATCATCAGGCTGATATCAAAGCTGGATCAGAACACGGAAAAGGTATTCTGACCTTCTTTCGGCAGAGAACAGCTCTCCCGCATAAAAAAAGAGAATACAAACAAAAACCGTATACCTCCCTGACAGGAAGAATATACGGTTTTTCATATTCTCAGACCGCACGGGACTGTCGGAGATATACTATGCCGGCACAGCAGATCATCTGAAATCGATGATGCTGAGAAAGCCTGTGAGCTTGAATACCTTTTTGATCCCGTCCGAGGCATTCTTTATGGCAACACCGCACGACCCCTGTGCATCAGATGCGCCGTCCAGATTTTCGTCAGATTGCCTAAATTCGACGCAGGCTTGCTGACGCAAGTCAAGGAGAATTTGGGTAATATGACGGATAAGCCGGTCGTCAAGCAGGCTTGACACGGCAGATGATGTGCAGAGGCGTTAGCCGCGGGTCGTGCGGTGTTGCCTTATTATCATCGAGCCTCCGCGGGAATCAAGCAGCTGCAATGCAGACAGCACTACCCGGAGCCCGGCGCTGGAAATATGATCCGGCTTTGCAAAGTCAAATACGAGCTTGTCGATCCCCTCCAGCCTGGGGATCAGCTTCTCCTCGAATTCCGCCGAGGTGTTGCCTATACCATACTTTTCCGGAAAAGCAAAGATACCGGGCGGAAAAAGCTGCCTCCGGGATCGCAAAAAGCGCCCGGACATCGCTGTGCAGGCGCTGACAGATTATCATTCGGCACTTTTTCATCCGGTCAGCTTTGCATCGCTCTCACCGACCGGTAGTATTCCTTCGCATCATCGTAGCTGAAAAAATCCTTGTAATGATCGTTGTAGAAATCATCGAAATCGTCATACCCCCGTGCATTATACGGATCGGAATCTTTCGCAGAAGCGGGAGCCGAACTCTTTCTTGCAGCTTTTGTCGTTTTCGGAGCTTCAGAGCTGCTTTCATCATGGAGCCTGCTGTGCTTGTAGCAGTAGCTGCTGCCCTCTGCGGCAGAGTAGCTGCATCCCGGCTCTGCACACTGAGGCTCTTCGGAGTACTTCTTCCCGAGGATGAGCATACCGGCAAAGACTAAGAGCAGGAATATGACGATGCCTGTGAGGGCAGAGCCCTTTTGAACGGCTATCGGTCTCTTACCGGAGCGCCGTGGATAAGGGAAAATGAAGACCTTTTTCATAGCGACCCCTCCCTGCGTTTCATCAGCCCCAAGGCCATATTTCCTTTCTTATCTGCATTATACCATAATACAGAGCTTTGTCAATACATTTTTTTGGACAGTTGCCCTATTTCAGCGCTGTGAACCGCAAGATCGCATCCTCAGTCAGCCTGCGCTGCTCCTCAGGGGAAATCGACGCCTTTCCGTCGCCTTTCTGCTCGCCGTAGCAGCCGAACTGAGCATGGTTCCCGCCCTCGATGATGAGCTCGGTCATATCCTCCGGCAGCAGCTTTCTGTTATCGGCGTAATCATCTCTGTCAAGTATCTTGTCCTCTGTACCGTAAACAGAGAGCACTCTGATGCCGCTGCCGATCTTCTTTGCGGAGTAGGAAGCCAGAAGTATCAGCCCGTCGATACGGTCGGGGTCGGAGGCGCAGTAGCTTGCGGCGGCTGTCCCGCCCATTGAATGTCCTGCGATATACCAGTGTTCATAGCTGCTGCGCTCAATTATGCCCTTCGCCTTGTTTATCCCGAAGATAGACATATTCATCGGCATATCCACCAGAAAGCAGTCGAGCCCTCCGGCAGCCAGCTCGCTCATAAGAGGAGCGTATGCCTGCGCTTCGACCTTGGCGCCGGGGTAGAATATGAGGGCGGATCCTGTCCCGCTGCCGTCGAAGAGCCAGCCCTCGTCTGTCTTTATAACACTTACCCCGGGGCTGCCCTGCATAGCGGCCTGAGCATCAGGATCCGCAGGGTAGCTGTCATTCAGATATACCACCGCTGTAAGGACAGCAGCGGAAATGCCGACAGCGGCTGTCAGCAGCACTCTTGCCCGCAGCGAGAGCTTCTTCTTCCGGGAGATCAGAAATGTCACCAGCAGCCCCAGGCTTATACATAAAGCCAGCATAGCAGCGGTCAGCAGAATATATTTCATCATAAAGCCTCCGTCATTGTTTTTATGCAGCACCGCCCGGCGATCGCGCGGTATTGCCTCTATGCTATATTATAGCCTATTTTCTGAGAGATTGATATATTATTATTGTAAACTATTTTCTTCCGGAATATCCGGGAAGAAATGTGACCCGGGCGGACTGTTTTGCGTCTTTATAAGTGAAAGGAGGATGATTGAATGGACGATGAACGGCTGATAGCGCTCTTTGATGGCAGAAGAACAGATGCCATCGAGGAAGCATCTGCGCAGTATGGTACCTACTGCAAGTCGATTGCCCTGAACATTCTCCGCTCGGAGGAGGATTCGGAGGAATGTTTCAACGACACGATGCTCAAAGCCTGGAACAGTATCCCCCCAAAGCACCCATCCTCCCTGAAAGCATATCTCGGGCGCATAACAAGAAATCTCGCTCTCGACCGCCTGCGCAGAAAGAAAAGTCTCAAACGCGGCAGCAGCGAGCCCTTGCAGGTTCTTGACGAGCTTGCCGACCTTGTCCCCTCGGAGCTTGATATCGAGACCGAGCTGGAAGCAGCAGAGCTCAGAGAAAAGCTCAACGGCTTTATCGAGGGGCTCGGGGCCGAAAAAAGGATACTCTTCGTCCGGCGCTACTGGTATATGCTTTCCATCGAAGAGCTTGCAGAAAGGCACGGAATGAGCAAGAGCAAGGTCAAGATGCAGCTCCTGCGCATCCGGGCAGCGCTGCGGGAATATCTGAAAAAGGAGGGTTATCTATGAATAAGGATATTATGGATATGCTTGATGAGAGATTTATCCTTGAGGCAGAGCCGGAGGAGAAGATCGGGCATAAAAAGAAAAAGGCCCATTTTCCTGTTGCGGCAGCGGTTGCAGCCTGCATTGGGCTGACTGCTGTAACAGGCGGCGGCGCAGCAGCACTGGTTTATTTCAGCACCGGCACATCTACCTCTGAGGTCTACGACAGCAGGACAGAGCAGGTGCTGGAAAACAAGGGGCTTGTCATCAACGAAACTGCTGCGGGCAAGCATCTTGAGGTGACGGCTGATACAGTGCTGGTGGATGATTATACCTACAAGGTGTTCTTTACTGCGAAACCTGTCGATGAAGCGGGCAGGAAGTATATCGAGGAGTGCAGAAACTCCTCATACCCGGATCTGCAGGTAGTTATGGAAAACTCAAAGGGAGAGAATGTGATCGTCGGCAGTGAGATGGCAAGAGTTGTCGGAGACGATCTCATAATGATCCTTGAGGGGATCAGGGATAAGAATTTCAAGGAAGCTATAGCAGACAATGCGGCGACATTCAGGTTCAGCTCCGGCAGCCCTGAATTGAACGAGGGCTTAAGAGACGTCAGCATTAAAGTGAGTCTGGCACAGAATCTGACAGGGAAGTATGTCACCGCAGAGGACGGCACCAGGATCTATGCATCTCCGATAGAGTTTGCTTTCATAAGCGATACCTACGGAGACCATGCAAGATGCACATACTTTACATGGAAGGAAGGCGGCAGAGAGAGATTCCTGGAGGGCATAGGAGTCACACAAGAGCAGTATGAGAAGGAATACAGCAATAATAAATGGGCAGAATGGGAGTATCTGCTCAAGGGTAAATTCATCAACCGTAAAGGAAATGCAGGTGTTGGCGGAGACGGCGAAGGCTTCTGGACAGAAGGAGGTATCGTTACGGAAGACGGCGAGGTCATTGGCAAGGGCGAGTATGTCGTAACAGCCCATTTCGGCTGCGTAGTTGATTTTGAGGACGTTACAGGCATAGTATACGGTCTTGAGGAACTCAGCTTCTGACAGCAGGCGTATGTATTTGCTGCCGCAGACCATAATTTCAGGCGGCATCCGGAGACCGGGTGCCGCCTTTTCAGTTTCGCACCCGAAGGGGCTCGGGACGGCCGGAAATCCCCCGGAATTGGGCGTGAGTGCAAGTGGTGTTTGCACTTGCACTGGGGCGGGGCAACACCCCCTTACACAACGTCCCGCCCCTCTAAAGGAGAGACGCCGCTGAACCTTCCGGCATCGTCGCAGAGCGTACAGACGCCCCACCACCGACAGCAAGCGACCAACGGGAGCGCCGCGGTTCGGAGTTAAAAAAGCCCCTCTAAAGGAAAGACGCCGCTGAACCTTCCGGCATCGTCGCAGGCCGTACAGACGACCCACCACCAACAGCAAGCGACCAACGGGAGCGCCGCGTCCCGGCGTTAAAAAACGGAAAATCGCTTCGCTCTTTCCTGTGTCAGGGGGCTAAAAGGTTTGTCGGCGCGGCATTTTTTTGTTTGTCCACATAAAAATATAGGGAGACCTTGCTTTGGTCTCCCTTATTTTTCGTTATGCCGCGCCTGGCCGGAACTGCGTTCCGGTATGGGGCGCTGCCCCAAACATATTTCTGCAAAAGCCCGAAATATCGAGGCTTTTACGGTGCTGTGTCAATAGGTGTGTCAATTATGCTGTTGAAATAGCTGTCTATAC